>ULOC01011966.1_pt1 | contig 13865 bp, 17 predicted proteins | sample 1952181 | NCBI WGS metagenome assembly ULOC01 (sample SAMEA4835592, study PRJEB28245) | human gut metagenome | biome: gut microbiome; material: fecal sample | place: Denmark | collected 2008
AAAAAGAAATGAAGAAATAAAAAGAATTCTTGGAAAATAATTTAAAATTGCAAGCACTTATATATGCTTGCAATTTTTTACTATTTTATTAGATAATTATAATTGAAAAAGCATATTGGATATGGTAAAATGTAGCCAGTATAAAAATATAAAGGAATTAAATAAAATGGAAAAGTTAGATAAAGAATTAGAGGAATTTAAGAAATTTAAAAAGGATTTTAAATACGAGTTAAAAGAAGTAGAAGAAAAAGATGGAATAGAGATATATGATGGAGAATGTTTAATAGATGAAAATGGAAAAGAAAAAGGTGAGGGTGAAAAATGGATAAACGTAGGGTATAAGCATTCAGGCTCGTATGCCAAAATATTGTCTAATTTGTTCCCATATGAATTTATATTTAAAGGAAAGAAATTAAATAGTATAGAATCATTTTTTCAAGGAATAAAATTTAAAGATTCCAAATTACAAGATATAGTATTTACATATGGTGGATTAGATTCAAATTATATACAAGCATGTAGTGAATACAATTGGAAAGAAGATGGAATAATATTTTGGCAAGGAAATAAAATAAATAGGTACAGTCAAGAATATGATGATTTAGTAGATGAATTATACGTATCTGCAATACAAAATCCATTATATAGAAATGCATTAAAGAATTGTACAAAAGATATAATACACACAATGGGGAAAAAGGAAAAAAGTGAAACAACTTTTACAAGATATGAATTTGAAAGAGAATTAAATTGCCTAAAAGAATTTTTAAATATACATAGTGATTAAATAAAAATCTTCATGATGAACAGTAAAAGTATTGCAACTTTACGAATATTGTTATATAATTTGAAAAAAAGTACAAGGAGAAAAAAATTGATACTATATCCAAAAGCACATTTTAACAATGTAAAAGAAATATCAATAGAATTTTTAGAAAAGAATAATATAAAAGCATTAATATTAGATGTAGATAATACATTAATAGATTATGATAGAAATATGCCTGATGGAACTGTAGAATGGGTAGAACAACTAAAAAATAATGGAATAAAATTTTATATTGTATCAAATACAAATAAAAAAGACAAAGTAGAGCAAGTATCACAAAAACTAAAAATAAAATATAATTATTTTGCAAAAAAACCATTAAAAACAGGATTATTAAAGGCACAAAAAGAATTACAAGAAAAGCCGGAAAATGTTGCAGTAGTAGGAGATCAAATCTTTACAGACGTATTAGGTGGAAATAGATGCAAAATGTTTACAATCTTGATAGAACCAATAGCAGAAAAAGATATATGGCTAACAAAAGTAAAAAGACCAATAGAAATATTTATAAAGAAAAAATATTTCAAGAAAATAAACAAAGGAGGAGATATGGATTAAAATAATCCATACAAGAAGAAATGTATATAAATGATACACACATAGGATTTTTTATAGGAATATTTATATTAGGCTTATTAGTAGGTCAATTTGTAGACTGGATGAATAAAAGATTACCAGAATACAAAAAAGTATTCTCAAAAGAAATATTCCAAGAATACAAAATAAACTTTAAACCAAATTATATATTAATGTTAATTACAGCTATATTGTATTGTGCAATATTATATAGGTATGGTGTACAGAAAACACTGATAGAAAATTTAAACTTAATAAAATATTTAATTTTAACACCAATGTTATTATCAGCATTTGTAATAGATTATAGACAACAAATTATACCAAACAGATTAAATTTAACAATGTTTGAGATAGGATTAATAATAGCATTTTTATATGGAATGTCAAATGTAGCAATAACAGTAGATATGTTACTTGGAATGTTAGTAGGTGGAGGAATATTTTTAGCAATAACATTAATAGGAAGTTTAATATATGGAAAAGAAGCATTAGGATTTGGTGATGTAAAACTAATGGGAGCATTAGGGCTATATTTTGGAGTATCAAATATTTTAGCAATATCAGCAATGTCATTTCTAATAGGAGCAATATTAGGAATAATATTAATAGTTACCAAAATAAAAAAATCAGATGAATATATACCATTTGGACCATTTATAGTAATAGCAACATTTATAAGTATATTTGTACCATTTGATATATTATTAAAAATACTTTTAGTAATATTCACATTAGGAACATATAAAGCAGTATAAATGTATTGAAAGGAATTGAATTTGAATGAATAGAAAAATGCAATGGTTGAGAAACAAACTATTGAGTATGGATTTGCAAGGTATGATAATATCAAACCCAGTAAATATAAGATATTTAACTAATATACAAGCAGAAGGAATATTATTAGTAACAAGAAAAGAAAATATATTTTTAACAGATTCAAGATATATTGAATCTGTTCATAATACATTAACATTATTTGATGAAATAGTTGTATATGATATGAGGGGATTATCAATAGATGATTATGAAAACTTTTTTATGTTTTGCGAAAATGTAGGATTTGAAGAAAATTATGTAACATATGCAAAATACAAAGAATATATGCATAGATTTAAAATAAACAATTTTGTAGAAACAGAAAACATGATAGAAAAACAAAGAATGATAAAAGATGAAGAAGAAATTGAATCTATACAAAAAGCATGTAAAGTAACAGATGACTGTTTTGAATATATATTGGGATATATAAAGCCTGGTATGACAGAAAAGCAAATTGCAAGAGAAATAGATGATTACTATTACAAAAATGCAGAAGGAACATCATTTGACACAATAGTTGCATCTGGTGAAAATTCTTCAAAACCACATGCAGTTCCAACAGATAGAAAAATACAAGAAAAAGATATTATAACAATAGACATGGGATGTAAAATTGATGGATATTGTTCAGATATGACAAGAACATTTTTTGTTGGAGAAGTACCAGAAGAAATGAAAGAAATATATGATTTAGTACTAAAAAATCAAATTCAAACATTAAATGATATGAGAGAAGGATATAGTACTAAAATGTTGGCTAAAATGGTAGACAATGATTTTAGATTAAATAATTATGATTTAATACATGCTTTAGGGCATGGAGTTGGATTAGACATTCATGAATCACCAATTATTAGTACAAAATCTGAAAATATACTAAAAGAAAATATGGTTGTAACAGATGAGCCTGGAATTTATATTGCAGGACAATTTGGTATTAGAATTGAAGATACAGTTTTAATTACCAAAGGCGGTTGTGAAGCATTAACTAAGTCAAATAAAGAGTATGTAGTTATTTAGAGGATATATAGTATTAAAATTATTTAATAATAAAAGATTAAAAGGAGGAAAATCCTAGCCTAATATTTGCAAATAATATTGAAGTAGGATATATTTAAAGAGGAAAACCTTAGCCTAAAATATGGGACAAAGAGCAAGGCAATGCAGAACTCAAATCTTGTTCTAATTTTTTGGAGAGAATAAAGTTTAAACAATTAAATAATATTATATAAATAGTTACTAGATATTGAAAAGTTATATAAATAATGTTATAATTCATTATAGTTATACGAATGGTAACAAAGATATTTAATTAGCAAATCTCTAAAAACAATTGTTAGGAGGCATTTGGGATGAAAGAAATTACTCAAAAAGATATTGAAAAAGTGAAATGTGAGTTAGCTAAAAAACGGAAAGAATTTGATGAATTAACTTTTACAGATTTGGAAGAACAACTTAAGTGGATTCGGGAATTTTTTAATGAATATATCCCAGAATTGGAAAAGAGGTTTTTATCGGAAAAAGAGTTAAGAGAATGGAAGTTTTTGCCTAATGAACTTAGAATTTATTTTTATTTATATTTCCCAGAACATGGATTAAATATGGCAAATTATTCTCAGGAACTTTGCTATAAACTTGCTGAAGAACGTGAAGGAAAATATCCATATTTAACAGGAAGAAGATTTTTATTTTAAGTATAATGGCGAAGAATAAATTGATAAAGGTGAAAATATAGTATAAAATTCTTATTTCAATAAATAGAGAAATTCTTTAGCAAAGAAAGTAACTTATATAATTTATATGTAGATTACTTTCTTTTTAAATAAATTATTTTTTACTATAAATATAAAAAATAACAAAAACATCTACACAAAAACAAAATAATGTGTTATAATAATTGCATTAAGTTACAAATAGGAGGAATTAGAGATGTCAGGACATAGCAAATGGCATAATATACAAGCCAAAAAAGGAAAAGCAGATGCAGCAAGAGGAAAAGTATTCACAAAATTAGGAAGAGAATTATTAATAGCAGTAAAAGCAGGAGGACCAGATCCAGCAGGAAATTCAAAACTAAAAGATGTTATAGCAAAATGCAAAGCAGCAAATATGCCAAATGATACAATAAACAATGCAATCAAAAAAGCATCAGGAGAAGGAAGCACAGCTGTATATGAAGAAATAACATATGAAGGATATGGACCATGTGGAGTTGCAGTAATAGTAAATGCAAACACAGATAACAGAAATAGAACAGCTTCAGATGTAAGACATGTATTTGATAAAGCTGGTGGAAACTTAGGAACATCAGGATGTGTATCATATATGTTCAACAAAAAAGGTGTAATAGTAATTGAAAAAGAATCAACAGATATGGATGAAGAAGAATTAATGATGTTAGCATTAGATGCTGGAGCAGAAGACTTCACATCATCTGATGATGTATATGAAATTACTACAGACCCATCAAATTTCTCAGAAGTTAGAGAAAAACTTGAACAAGCAGGATTAACATTCTTAGAAGCAGATGTTCAAATGGTTCCAACAACAACAGTTTCATTAGATGATGATGGAGCTGAAAAAATGGAAAGATTAATTGAAAGACTTGAAGAATTAGATGATGTAATGGATGTATATCATAACTGGGATATGTAAAAAAATTAATAATTAGTTCTAAAATATAAAGAAAGAGCATATATATATAATATATGTTCTTTTTTGTTGTGTAGAAAAATATTTATAAAAAAAGGAGGAAAAAGTGTCAGAATTAGAAATAGTATTAGAATATTTACCAATAACATTAAGAAAAGAAATAATATCAAATATAGGAACAGAAGAAAACAAAATAGAAGAAATACGATTAAGAAGCAATAAACAATTATGTCTAAAAATTGGACAAGAAACGGTATTAGCAGAATACATAGTAAGTCAGCAAGAACTATTACAAACATTTGAAAAAATCTGTGAAAACTCAATATATTCTTATAGAAGACAAATATGTGAAGGATTTATAACAATAAGAGGAGGAAACAGAGTAGGAATAGTAGGAAGTGGAGTAATGGAAAATGGACAGGTTATAAATATAAATTACATATCAAGTTTAAATATTAGAATAGCAAGACAACAAATTGGATGTAGTCAAAAAGTAATGTCAAATATAATAAATTCTGAGACAAACACAATATATAACACATTAATAATATCACCACCACGGATGTGGAAAAACAACATTATTAAGAGACATAATAAGAAACTTAAGTAATGGATTTGAAAGATTTAAAGGACAGACAATAGGAGTGGTTGATGAAAGAGGAGAAATTGCAGCAATATATAAAGGAATTCCACAAAATGATATAGGAATAAGAACAGATGTAATAGACAATGTTCCAAAGCCAGAAGCAATGAGAATACTAGTACGCTCTATGGCGCCACAAATTATAGCATGTGATGAGATAGGAAGTAAAGAAGACATTGAAGCAATAAATTATGTAATGTGTTCAGGAGTTAAAGGAATTTTCACAGCACATGGAAATGATATAGAAGATGTATGTAAAAATCCATGGATGGCACAATTAATAAATAATCATATATTTGAAAGAATAATTCAATTAAATTCTAAACAGAAAGGAGATTCGAAATGTATTATTGCGTAAAAACAATATTATTATTTGCGATATTTTCATTATCGACAGGAATTGGAATTTTAATCTCAAAAATGTATGAAAATAGAGTAAAAGAATTAAGACAATTTAAAAATATTTTAAACATAATTAAGACAAAAATAAAATTTACATATGAGCCATTGGCAGAAATTTTTAATCAAATATCACAAGAAAAATCAAGTAAAATTGAAGAGATATTTGAAAACATGACATATAAATTAGCATTTGAAAATATAAAATATTCTTGGATGGATGCAATTCAAGAAGCAGATATAAGTATAACACAAGAAGACAAAGATATTTTAAAAGAATTAGGAAAAGTATTAGGACAAACTGATGCAGATAGTCAAGTAAATGAGATTGAAGTAACTGAAAGCTTTTTAAATATGCAAATAGAAAAAGCTGAAGAAGCAAGAAAGAAAAATCAAAAAATGTATAAAACATTAGGAGTAGTTGTAGGACTAGTTTTTGTAATTATATTAATTTAATTGAAATGTGTATTGTCTTGAAATAAATTCAATTTTTTACTATTGCATTTAGGGAAAAAAGAAAGGATGTTTTTTATGGATATAAACTTATTATTTAAGATTGCTGCAGTCGGGATTTTAGTAGCAGTATTGCATCAAGTATTAGTAAGAGCGGGAAGAGAAGATCAAGCAATGATGACAACACTTGCTGGACTTGTAATTGTATTATCAATGGTTATTCAACAAATAAGTTCATTATTTAATACAGTTAGAACATTATTTGATTTATAAGTAATTCCAAATAGAAGGGAATAAGATGGAAATATGGCAGATGTAATTAAAATAATAGGGATAGGTTTACTTGCACTAATAATAATTGTAATTCTAAAACAATATAAGCCAGAATTTGCAATATATGTATCAATGATAGCAGGAGTATTAATATTAGTATTAGCAATTCAAAAACTAACAGGAATTATTAATTTATTACAATCATTGGCAAATAAAACATATATAAATAAAAGTTTTCTAAGTATTTTACTAAAAATTACAGGAATAGCATTTATAACAGAATTTGCTGTAAGTATTTGTTCAGATGCAGGAGAAAAAGCAATAGCAAGTAAAATAGAAATAGGAAGTAAAGTAATAATTATTGCAATGTCAATACCAATTATAACGAGTTTATTGGAATTAGTTATAGAAATTTTACCATGAATTAAAAAATAATTACAATTTTTGCTTGCCAAAATTTAATTATTTTTTCAATTTAGATTTGAACAAGAGAAAAGGAATGAAATAAAAAATGAATGAATCAATATTAACTTTTAGATGTTATAGAAAAAAATATAATTTTAGAAAATTAAGAAAATACATAATAATAATGATTATATTCATAAGTATAATTATACCAACTAAAGTATTTGCAGACACAGAAAGTGAAATAATGAATAATACACAAGAAAAATTTAATATAAACAGCTTTATAAAAGAAGCAGACAAATATACTGGAGATTTCCTTGAAGATGTAAATTTAGGAGATATGCTAAATCAAGCAATACAAGGAAAAGTAGATAATAAAACATTATATCAAAAAATATTTAAAATGTCTGGAAAAGAAATAACAACAAGCTTAAAAACATTAATTAGTATATTAGTAATAATTGTAATTCATGGAATTTTAAAATCAGTAACAGATAATCTAGAAAATAAAAATATATCTCAAATAATTTATTTTGTTCAATACATATTAATTGTAACACTTATAATGTCAAATTTTACAGAAATAATAAAAATCGTTAAAAACACAGCAGATGATTTAGTTGGATTTATAAATGTATTAATGCCACTATTATTAACATTAATGATGTATACAGGGAGCATAGCAACAACATCATTATTAGAACCAATTATATTATTTGCTATAAATTTTATTGCAAATTTAATAAAAAATATATTAATTCCAATAGTTTTAATAATAGTAGTATTTTCAATAATCTCAAAAATTTCAGAAAAAATGCAAATTGAAAAATTATCAAAATTTCTAAAATCAAGTGTTGTATGGGTATTAGGAATAGTATTAACAATATTTGTTGGTGTTGTATCATTAGAGGGAACATTAAGTAGTAGTGTTGACGGAATAACTGCCAAAACAGCAAAATCGGCAGTTTCAACGATAATACCAGTTGTAGGAAAAGTTTTAGGTGATGTTGTAGATAGTGTATTAGGATGTGGAATTATATTAAAAAATGCAATAGGACTAATAGGAGTAATTATAGTAATAGGAATATGTATAACACCTATTATACAAATTGCAACAATGTGCATAATGTATAGTTTAGCATCAGCAGTAGTCCAACCAATAGCAGATGATAAAATAGTAAAAGTATTAGACGAAATGGGAGGAGTATTTAAACTATTATTAGGAATATTATGTTCATTATCTGTAATGTTAATAGTTGGAATAACATTAGTTATAAAAATTTCGAATAGTGGGATGATGTATAGATGATAAGTTTTTTGAGTTCATGGGCAGAACAAGTTATATTAGCAGTCATAATTGCTACAATTTTAGAACTTATTTTACCAAATAGTAAAAATAAAAAATATGTTCAAATGGTAATAGGTGTTTACGTATTATTTAATATAATATCACCAATTATAAAAAATAAAGAAAAACTAGTATTTAGTGAAATTGATTTAGATAAATATATTACAACATCAACAAAAGTAGAACAATCATCAATGGATGCAAGATTAGAAAAAATATATTTAGATGAATTAGAAAATAATATAAAATCAAAATTCAAAAACGCAGGAATAGAAATAATAAAATGTACTATAGATGCAGAATTAGATACAACTAAGAAGAATGCTGGAATACATTCAATAGATGTAAAAGTAAAAAATGTTGATGATGAGAAAAAAATTTCAAAGATTAAACAAGAGATAATTGAAGAATATGAGATAAGTGAGGATAAAATCAAAATTATTATAAAATAATTTTAAAAGGAGAATGCTTATGCTAAAAGAATTATTTAAGAAAAGAGAAGAACAGACAGATCAAAAGAAAAAAATAGAGAATATTGTGGCATTTATAATAATATTAATTATAACAGTATTAATAATAAATAATATGTGGTCAAAAGATGAAAAGAAAAATACAAATACTACAGGAAAAGTATTAGCTGGAAATGTTGAAAGTCAAGTATCAACTGGTGAAAATACTGATGATTTAGAAACGAGATTAAAAAATATTTTAGAAACAATTAATGGAGTAGGAAAAGTAAAAGTTTTATTAAAATATTCTGAAAGTAGTCAAGTTGTAGCAATGTATAATGAAACAAATTCAGAAAATAAAACTGAAGAAAATGACGGAGATGGAGGAACTAAAAATAGTACAGAAACTGAGACAAAAAGAGAAATTGTATATACAGATGAAAATGGAACTAGTAAACCAATAACAGAAAAAGTAATAATGCCAGTAATTGAAGGTGCTATAATTACAGCACAAGGAGCTTCAAATGCAAATATAAAGTCATCAATAGTTAGTGCAGTAGAAGCGGTTACAGGTCTGGCAATACATAAAATACAAGTATTTGAGATGAAAAATTAAGTGAAAACTGATTACAACTTAGAAGAGGGCATATTATTAGAATTTAATTCTTTATATGGAGGAGAAATAATATGGATTTAAAAAAAATTAAATTTAAAACAGGTACAGCAGCAATATATGTACTTGCATTAATGTTGGTTGGATTAGGATATTGGAATTATGTATCAACAGAATCAAATAATATCCAAACAGTAGCAGAAACTCAAACGGAAAATTCTGAAGATGAGAACTTAGGAGATGCACAATTTGTTAGTAGTAATGATGTGACATTAGAGACAAAATCAACACAAAGTACAGAAACAAGTACTGAAATAGTCAAAACGGAAAGTACTAATAAATCTAATGATTATTATGAAGAATCAAAATTACAAAGAGATACAATGTATTCACAAACATTAGAAACATATAAAGAAATGCTTAATAATTCAAATGTATCTGAAGAACAAAAAGCTATAATAACACAAGAAATTACAAATGTAAATAAAGAGAAAAATGCAATAATGGTTTGTGAAAATTTAATAACAACAAAAGGATTTTCTAATTGTGTAATTTTTGTAAATACTGATAGTGTGAGTGTTGTGGTTGAAGATGATAATTTAAAAAGCGAGGAGATTGCTCAAATTCAAAATATTATCTCAAGAGAAATGAATGCAAAAGTTGAAAATATACATATCATGACTAAGAAATAAAAATACAATAAAAGGCAGGATTATCCTGCCTTAAAAATACGTTTTATCCAATTTCTAATTTTTGTGAATATAGATTCTTTATATTCTATTACAGCTGTAGAGATACTTGAGGTATCTCTTTTGTTTTTAAATAAATTATTTGGATCATAGAGTTCTTGCAACTCTTTCTGATATATTTCTTCATTTTTATATAATTGTTCAGCTATATGCTGTTTTTCAATTTCAGTTGACCAGTAATTATATTTGAGTACCATTAATATAGTTTTAGTTTTTGGGGAAATATTTTGAGCATTTAAAGGTAAATTTGTATCAACTTGTATAATATATTTTGAATTACTATTTTGTTTTATTAACTCTAATAATTTTTTTGGAAGTTTGTCTATATATGATTGCGGAAAATAGTTTAATAAACAATAAAGTTCTGAACAAGTTTGTAAATTTGTATCATTCATTATTTTTCCTCCATATCTTGAGTTGGATTTAAGGTGTTTTCATGAGATAGAGTGCTTAAAAAATGTGTTGCATCTTGAAATTCATTAAGTTTTGAATCTGATAATAATTCATTAAAAGAATCTTCAAGAATATTTGGAGAAAACTCTTTTTTTCTATTGCGATATGTATTACGATTTTCTTCTGCTTCAATAGCTAGTTGTTTTAATTTTGTTATATTTTTGGGATTTTTATATGCTAAATTTTCATATAAAGTATCTTGTTTAAAAGCTCTTGTATAAGTATCATAATAGCTCATGTCTATAATTGATGAAAAAGTCCCTTTATCTTGTAATTCCATGAAATGTTGGTAATTTTTATTTATAAATTGCATTATATTTTTAGAATTTTTTAAATGAAAAATTTCAACATGTGTTTTATCTTCTTGAGAGATACTTTGGGAAGAACTTTTTCCTTTTTCATTTCCCATTGATTCGATTTGAGATTTTTCTCTTGCTAATAAATCAATTAATCTAGATGCAATATTAGCTTGTACTTCAGCTGGAAAATTATTTAAATCAAGGTCATCAAGTTTTCCTTGAAATATATAATATTTACAAAAGTCTTCAAGAATATCACATTTAGATTGATCATTTAATTTAAAATTACTTGTAATTAAATCTTCAAATGATTTTACATGTCCATCTTGGTTGTATAAATTTAGTAAGACAGGATATTGTTGTAAATATCCTGGGAATTTAGATATGGCACTATTTAAACTTTTGAAGAAAAACACTTCTCTGGTAGATTTTTTTTGATTTTCATCTTTTCTAAAATCATATTCGAACTGTCTATTATTAAATCTTTTTTCTTTTTCAGTTTTTAATTTAGTAGCTTTATCTTTAAAACCCAAAGTATCTAAATAATTTATTGCATAAGAATATCCAATATTTTCAGAATCTTGTTCTATTTGTTCAAATTTATAATTTTCATCATAAACATCATAATTTTTTGTTGATTTATAATAATTTCTTAATATATGACTTATAGCATAATCTAACCCAATTTTTGATTGTGGATTTTTTTTGGCTTGAAGATCTTGAATAGAGTGTTCTGTTTCATGACAAACAACGTGCATTAAATGTGGTATATCAAATGTAAAAAAAGAATTTTTATTTATATATATGTTATTATGAGTGTAAAAGCCACCTTCATTTTCGTCATTAGTTCCAATATATATATATGATTTAATATCATTTCTATTATATCCTAATTGATTTAATCTAGAATTAAGCATTAAATTATTCATATATTTAGCAATAAATTCAATTTGTTTTATAGATAATATACAAACTTTTTTATTTTGACTAATTAATTTCTTAATATAGTTTTCTTGATATTCTTTTATTGTTCTATCAGTAGTTCCTATATTTGATATGAAAAAATGCATTAATTGATTTGTTTCTTCTTCTGAAAGAGAATCAAGATTTCGATCTTTAATATATAATTGTTCTGATTTTTCAAAGTTTATTTTGTTTCTATTATATTCAGATTTTACTGTTTTTCTCAAATTGATATTTTGACCATTTACTTTAATTATTTCAGGACATAGTGTATCTATCATATTTAAAAATGGTGATCCAAGTAATTCTGAAGGATTACTCATAAATGTTTTAAAAAAATGTTGTAAATATATATCCATATTTCTTTTTATTGCTAAATCAACAGGATTTTTAGGATTTAATTTTGGATAGTATTTAAGTATATAATTGTCTAATGCATTTCTTTTTCTTAATATTTCAACATTTATATCTAAGAAAAATTTTTGTGGATGTTTATATTTATCAAAATTATTGAAAAAATCTTCTGCGAAATTTTCGTATGATGTTATAGCATTTTCATTATATTCTTGTGTATTTGACATAATTTTTCCTCCGTTTAATTTATATATTTTATTTTAGCATAATAAGATATATTTGTATACATTTTTATAATTTAAAACCTTGAAATTTAAAAATCTATATAGTAAAATATACTCAAAAAAGAAAAAGGCATAGAAATGGTAGATTTAAATAAAGAGATAAAATATGTAAAAGGAGTAGGTCCTAATAGAGAAGTATTATTAAATAAACTAAAAATATATACATTAAAAGACTTAATAACATATTATCCAAGAGACTATGAAGACAGAAGCAAGCCAAAAAATATATATGAATGTGAAGATGGAGAAGAAGTTTTAATAGAAGCAATGCCAACAGGAAAAATTTCAGAATATAGAAAAGGAAAGATGGTAATAAGTCGACTAATAGTAAAAGATCAAACAGGAACATGTTATATAACATGGTTTAATCAAGGATATTTAAAAAGTGTATTTTCACCAGGAAGATTATATAGATTTTTTGGAAAAGTAGCCAAAAAAGGAAATAGAATTGAAATGAATTCACCTGTTTATGATGAAATAGATCAGAGTAAAAACACAGGAAAAATAATACCTATTTATCCATTAACATATGAACTAAAGCAAAATACATTAAGAAAAATAATGGAAAATGGATTAACAGAAGTATTTGGAAAATTAGACGAAACATTGCCAGAATATGTATTAAAAGAAAACAATTTATTAGATATAAATACATGTATAGAAAGAATACATTTTCCACATGAATTTTCAGACTTTAATAAGGCAAGAGAAAGACTTGTATTTGAAGAACTTTTAATAACACAATTAGCATTGTTAAAATTAAAAAACAATTATGATAAAGATAGAAATGGAATAAAATTTGATAAAAATGTACAAATGTCTGATGTTATAAATAAATTACCATTTAATTTAACAAAAGCACAATTAAGAGTATTAGAAGAAATTGATAATGATATGGAAAGTCCACATTCAATGAACAGATTATTACAAGGAGATGTAGGTTCAGGAAAAACAATTGTAGCAATGATAGCAGCATATAAAGCAGTAAAATCTGGATATCAAGTAGCAATAATGGCGCCAACAGCAATACTTGCAAGTCAACATTTAGAGAGTTTTGAATCAATATTAAATCAATTTGGAATAAGGTGTGAATTATTAATATCAAGTATAACCAAAAAGAAAAAAATGGAACTTTTGAAAAGATTACAAAATGGAGAAATTGACATATTAATTGGAACACATGCAATGTTAGAAGAAAATGTAATATTTAAAAATTTAGGATTAGTAGTAACAGATGAACAACACAGATTTGGAGTAAAACAGCGTGCAACAATTTCAAATAAAGGACAAAATCCAGA
>ULOC01013439.1_pt1 | contig 13736 bp, 8 predicted proteins | sample 1952181 | NCBI WGS metagenome assembly ULOC01 (sample SAMEA4835592, study PRJEB28245) | human gut metagenome | biome: gut microbiome; material: fecal sample | place: Denmark | collected 2008
CTGTTCGTTCTTTAATTACTGAAATTTCTAAATTTAGAGAAGAAGAATTAGGAATTCATGACGAACAATTTGAAACAAATTTTTATAATCAATTAAAAGACGATTTAATTGCAAAACAAGAGTTTATAGAGAAATTTCAAGATAAGAATTTTACTATGAATTATATTAAAATTAACAATGAACAAGTATTTGATTGTAAATTGGAACATCATTTAAAATTTTCTAAATTATATAGTGATTATGCGATTACAAAAGTATTTAACAATAAAGATGTACAAGAACAAAAATTATTTGTTATTTATTCTCTGGTTGGGGTAAAAGTACTACAAGATATTTTGAAGGGTATATTTAAAAAATATTATTTAATTGACTATACATTAGAATTAAAAGAAAAACCAAAAAAGAAAAAAAGACTTTTAAATATTATTGATAATGATATGACAAAAGAAAAAATAGCATTTAAAATAAAATATAAAGATTATTTAGAAAATAAAGAAGAAGTGTATGAACTCACACGAAGTGGGTTTCAAATTGCTCTTTATTTGGATGAAACTTTTCAATTGAATGAAGAAAGTACAGTATTATTAAAAGTATTTACATATGTAGTAACTAATAATCATGAGCTATATAATATTTTAAAAAAGCAATTTCAGGTATTATATATACCTAGTTAGAAGGTGGATGAATGGATACAGTTTTTCGATTTTTATATGAATTTTTAAGTCAATTTTTTGGGAGTATATTTACTATTTGTATTTCCATTGTTCAAGGGTTGAAACAGATGTTTGATTATAAAGCCTATTTAAGAATTTTAGACTTTTATAAAGATGATTTTAAAGGACCAGAATGGTTATTTGTAGGATTGGTTATTATTTGTTTACTAATTATTATTCTTGGAATTGTTTTTTTAATTTTCTTTTTCATTCGCAAGTATATTCGTTTTCGTAAAACATTGGTAGAACAAGAAGAATTGTTAAACGAAGTGGCAAAGTTAAATGATGAGGTTTCAAGCTTAGTAAAAGAAAAAGAAGATATTTTAGCAATGAAAGTTTCTCACTTGGGATTAAAACCAAATGAAGCAGATACAGAAGAAATAGAAAATAAATCAGAAGAAAATGTAAATGCTGATGGAATTCGTTTTGCTAAATTAAATGAAGTTGATTTAGCGTATGCGAATTATACAATAAAAAATTATAATAATAACTTTTCTTTAGAAGAATTGGTAGAATTGTTCCGTAATTTTGCAGCAAGTCAATTACGATTGTATTATAAAACTGAAATGATTCGTATTTTTATATCAGCATTAGCTTCTACAAAATTAATTATTTTACAAGGTATTTCTGGAACTGGTAAAACATCTTTAGCATATGCATGGGGAAAGTTTTTAAAACATGACTCTTGTATTGCTTCTGTACAACCTTCTTGGCGTGATCGTACAGAGTTATTTGGGTATTTTAATGAATTTACAAAAAAGTTTAATGAGACAGAAGTGTTAAAAGCAATTTATGAAGCAGGTTACACAGATGATGTATATACTGTTATTTTAGACGAAATGAATATTGCCAGAGTGGAATATTATTTTGCAGAAATGTTATCTATTTTGGAAATGCCAAACAAAGATGAATGGGTAGTAGAGTTAGTATCTAGTAGCTGGCCAAATGATCCTATCAAATTGATAGATGGAAAATTAAAAATTAGTCCTAATACTTGGTATATTGGTACAATCAATAACGATGATTCTACATTTATGGTAACTGATAAAGTATATGACCGTGCTATGCCAATTGATATCAATGATAAAGGTGAAGCATTTGAACCAATTGATACACCAGCACAAGATATTAATTATTCTTATTTGGATCGTTTATTTAGTGATGCGATGCAACAAAATCAAATGAGTGAAGAAATTTTACAAAAAATAGAAGAAATGGATAATTATGTTATCAAACATTTCCGTATTGCGTTTGGTAACCGTATTGTGGCTCATATGAAAAAATTTGTGCCTGTATATGTTGCTTGTGGAGGAGAAGAAGTAAGTGGGGTTGACTACTTTATTGCAAGAAAAAATTTACGTAAATTTGAACAATTAAATGTATCGTATATTCGTGATGAAATCGATGGCTTTGTTGAATTCTTAGATCAAACATTTGGTCAAGGCAAGATGAAAGAATGTGAAGAATATTTATTAAGACTTAAAAAATTGACATAGTAGGTGATAATGATGGAAGATATTGTACAATTATATAATCGTACCCAATCTGATACAAAAACAAACTTCAAAAATACATTAGTATCTAGTTTGAATGTAAAAGAAAAATTAAATGCTTCTGAATATGATGACACATGGTTAGTAAAAATGGAAGAAACAGTAAAATATTTGGATAATATTTTAAGAAATCCTAATCGTTTTATTGTGAATGAAGAAGAAATTGTGAAGATAGAACTAGCACGTCGTATTACAGTAGATAGTATTAAACATTTATCTAGAAATACTAATTTTATACAAGATTTTAATCAAAAAACGGGAGAAGTAAGACCTTCTAAAATATTAAATATTAATAAAGAAGAAACATTTAATACTTATGAAAATCGCTTTATATATACACTTATTAATAATATGAAATTATATATAGAACGAAAGAAGAAAGAAGAAGTAACTGATAATTCATTTGAAAATAATAAAAGTTTGAGTTATCAAGGAACAGGAAAATTAGCAGATGAAACTGTAGAGATTGCAGTACAATTAAAAGGAAATATTCAGAAAAATCATAATAAAAATAAAGAAGATTCTATTCCCAATCGTATTGCAAAATTAGAAGAGCGAGTACGTGATTTATGCTCTACAGACGTTTATAAAAGTATTGCAAAATTACATGTTGCTCCTGTTATGTCACCTATTAAAAAAACAAATTTAATTTTAAAAAATGTGAATTTTCAGTATGCACTTAATTTATGGAATTTTATGCAAGAGAATATGGAACCTAGTGCGAAGAAAAATCAATCTGATAAAGATTATCAAGATCAAGGAAAATTAAAAGAAATGATGGATCAATCTTTTTTATTAAATTGTTTAATTATGAATACATTAGATGAAAAAGAAGTTCCACAAGAAGAAATTGAAAATTTACAAGAACAAGTTGTGAATCAATCAGTCAATCAATTATTAAATATTAGTGAACATTTATCATTAGAAGAATTAATGAAATTAATTGGAAAAGAATATACAAAAGTAAAATATAAAAAGGTATTGGATACAAGTGAAATAGAGCGTATTTATAAAGACGCGATTGGCGATTATATGGAAAGAGTAGAAAATTTGAAGGTGAAAAAAGATGCAGAAAGTAAAAATGATATGGAATAATCCAATTTTAAAATTTTTATTGGGATTTATGAAAATAATGGTTTGGGTTGTTGTAATTTTAGTAGTACTTGTGATTGCAATTCAACGTTTATTTAATAATCAAATTAGTTTAGGTAGTTATCGTATGTTTACAGTTGTGACTGGAAGTATGCTTCCTGAATATCAAATTTATGATGTAATTATCGTAAAAGAACAAAATCCATCTATAATTGAAAAAGGTGATGATGTTGCTTATTTAGGAAAAAAAGATGATTATAATGGTAAAATTATTACACACCGTGTTATTAATAAAAGATATGAAAATGGAAAATATTATTTTACTACACAAGGAATTGCTAATAATGCAGCTGATCCAGAAATAGAAGAAAGTCAACTCTATGGAACTGTTGTATATAAACCATATATTTTGACTTGGTTTAGCCATGTGCTGAATAATTCTTATGGGTTATATTTTTTAATTATTGTTCCTATTGCATTTTTAATCTTTCTTGAAATTTTGGATTATATCAATCATAAAGAAAGTGAATTAGAAAATGAAGAAGAAAAATAGTGTACTTAGAAAAATAAAGAAAAGAGTAAGAAGAAGTACGTTATTTTTCTTATTCTTAACTTTAATGGCTAATGCATTTGCATGGTTTATTTATAGTAATAAAGTATCAAATCAAATTACAACAGGAGTAAAATCTTGGAAAATAACATTTGAACAAGGTGGAAGTGATTTAACAAGTAATGTTACTTTTGAAATTGATTCAATCTATCCAGGGATGACTCCGTTTCAAGAATCGATAGAAATTCATAATGCTGGTGAAATGGTTGCTTATATTACTTATGAAATTGAATCGATTAAAATTTTAGATGAAGTTTATAGTAAAGAGAATTATACACAAAGTGAATTATCTGATATTTTAAATAATAACTATCCTTTTAAAACATCATTTACTGTAGACCAAGATCAAATAGAAATAGGTGATACCGGAACATTTTCTGTTCATTTGAATTGGCCATATGAATCAGGTAATGATGAACAAGATACTTATTGGGGGAAAAAATCTTATTCTTATAAAGAACAATTTCCTTCAGAAAAACAAATTGTAATTGTTGTAAAAATGACTGCAAGTCAAAAAAAACCACAAGCATAATTGTGGTTTTTAATTTACTACTTGAACAAAAGAAATATTTACTTTTAACTTTGCATCTATTCCTGAAATTGATGCCATAGTATCACTTTCATTATCCATAGTTTCATTTTCTCCATCAATCCATTTGAAATAAATACGAATTTTATTTAACTTGTTAGGATCTGTATAATAAATTGTATTAGTAATATTATTGAGTTCTTTGTCAACTGGAATGAGAGCACTATTATTGATTTGGTAGCCAGTAATGACTAAATCTTTTACAGAACTACTTTCAGAATTGGCAATGGAGATATTATATTTAAATGATACTTCTGTATTGCTGGAGTCAATAGTTAAATCAAAATAACCTTCACGTCCTGGTGCGACAACATTTTCTTTTATATTTTCATTTTCTATATAAATAGGGTTTATTAAAGATGACATGGAAGCTGCTTCAGTAATATCTTGATTATTTAATAAAATCTTCCATTTTGCAACAGTAAAATTGGTATCTCCTTCTTTTGTATCTAAATATTTTGCATATGTTTGTTGAACTTGGGTAATACAAATGATAAGAGCACATATTGCAAATAATAATTTCCATTTTTTAATCTTTATCATCTATATTCCCACCTTTCTTTTTTTTTATTATATCATTTGTCTGTCAACAAATGTATATCTGTGTCAAAAAAAGAAAATGAAAACGTCAAACTGTTGTAAATTCATATTGCCAAACTAAAATTTAAGATATAATTCATGAAACAGAATTGCGGTTAAAAATGAGATGTGATAAAATATTTCTAGAATAAAATAAAGGGGTGAGAATATGAATGTTATTTTAATTGTAATAAGCATTGTAATTATTACCCTTTTAGCAATTTCCACAATTTTACTTCTGTATTTAAAAAATAAAAAAATTGAAAAGAAAAAAACAATCATTCCTAAAGAAGAAATTGAAATACTTATTTATCAAGATGAAAATCAGGAGAATAATGAAAGAAAAAAAGAGTTACCATCAGTAAGCGATGATACATTAAATTTAGATGATTTATTTAAGACAATGTCAATTCATGTGATTAAGGACAATCCTGATTTTGATTTTGGATTAAAGCCTAACCAAAAAAGCATAAAAAAGTAATATGCTTTTTTTTTTATATTCATTTACAAAATACGACAAAATATGATAAAATGATACTAATAATAAAGGGTCGTGATGATATGGCAATTAGTACTGTCAAAGTTACTGCAAAGAACCTCGAACATAAGAAAAAAAGATGGAAATATATGAAAAGAATTGTTATTTTTCTTTTCTTGTTTTTACTTTCTCTTTTTTTTGTATTAATGGTAATTTATAAAGGAGGAAATTTTACAGTTACATTGGATCCTAACTTTTCATTAAAAAGTGGAATTGTATTATATGATAATTTAGAAAATAAAACACCACGTAATAAATTATATGCAAAAGAATTGGAATTCATGGATAATATTTCTGTTAGCTGGTTGCCCCAGAATTTAGATGAAGAAAAGGACGGAGCTCATAATGGTGATAATTATATTGCTTATACTTTTTATGTAGGAAATGAAGGGGAAAGAACAATTCATTATTGGTACCAAATTAATATTTTAGATGTTATTAAAAATGTAGATGAAGCAATTAGAATTATGGTTTATGAAAATGGTAAACAAATGATTTATGCGAAAAAAAATAGTATGACAAACCAAAATGAAAAGGGAACAACTGCTTTTTATTCAGAAGATATTGCAGTATTAAAAGAAAGAAAAAATTTTAGGCCAAATGATATAGATAAATATACCATTGTTATTTATTTAGAAGGCGATGATCCTGATTGTGTAGATGCTATTATAGGTGGAGAAATTAAATTGAATATGAAAGTGATGGAGGAACATATTGAAAATGAAAAAGAAGGAAAATAAAAAAAGAAAAAAATTACTATTGTTTCCTTTGATTTTTAGTTTTCTTCTGTTTATGACTACGACTTATGCTTGGTTTTCTAGTAATCGTGTTGTTAGTATTGATTCATTAGATGTACATGTTCAAGCTGACGGTGGTTTAGAAGTGAGTACAGATGCAGTTAATTGGAAACAAGCAATTACAGTACAGGATATTATGAACGCAAGAGATAATTATCGTAATAGTGTGAGTCAAATTCCTTATCAATTTTATCCAGTGTCAACAGGAGGAAATATTAGTCAAGGAAAATTAGAAATGTTTAAAGGTGAAGCAACCAATACAGATTCAATAGATTTTATATTAGTATCACAACCAAGTGTTGAAACGGAAGGATTTGGTGAAGAAAGCGAAGGAAGTTTTATTGCTTTTGATCTCTTTTTTCGTACTACAAATCGAAAAGAATTATACATTTCTAACAACTCAGAAGTTACTTATTTAGGGGAGGAAAGTAAGGGAATTGAAAATGCAACTCGAGTAGCCTTTTTAAATGAGGGGACTTCAGGAGATAATGCTTTTACTGCCCAAAGTTTAAATCAAGCAAATAAAGCGTATATATGGGAACCAAATTATGATACACATACGGAATTTGGTGTTCAAAATGCTCAAAATATTTATGGTATTACGACTTCAATGACAGGCGGTGCATTACTTCCATATGACGGAGTAACCAGTGAAATTAAAGCTGGAGATCATGTGCTATTACAAAATGCAAATAGTAATTCTTATCCTTCTATGTTTCGAAGAGTGAATGTCGATATTCATACACCTAAGAATCATGGAACGAATGAAAAATTGTTTGATCTAACTCCTTCAATTACTAAAGTTAGAATTTATATGTGGATTGAAGGACAAGATGTAGATTGTGAAGATAATGCATCTTATGGCGATATTAGTTTTCGTTTAGAATTTACAACAAATCCATCATAAGAGAGGAGGAATAATATGTTGAAAAAGTGGAATCGAAATAAACAAATATATATATTTGTAGCTTTTTTGTGTATTATTCCAATGACAACAATTGCTTTTACTTATGGTGCAATTAAAACAGCAAGACAAACAGATACTATTTCAAGAGGAATTGCTGGAGATACTGTATATGTTGATGATTTAGATAGTGATTACTATTATTATTTAGGACAAAATTATACAGATAGTAGTAATGGTAGTTTACCAACTTTGTTAAATAAAAATTTATATGGAGATACAAATTTAGTAAAAACAGTTATTACTTATAATGGAACAAGTTATGATGGAAAACATACTGGTTATGTTTCTCTTTCGGAAAGACAAAGTAAATTTATTTATCAAAAATATTATCCAGTTCAAAATGGGTATATAGAAATAGAATTGATTGATAATCCATTTTCTGATCATCCTACAGATTTAGCTTTTAATGGTTGGGTGACTAATTATCAAGGCGCTAATATTTCTTATGATAGTGACTATTATACTAGGTATGTGAAAGTACCAGTAACATATACAAATGGTATACCAAATGTGATTCATATTGATATGCATGCTTCATGGACGAATGCAACAGTTAGTTATGTGAATGGAAGTAATTCATTTGATGATGCACAAGCACAATTAAAAGACATGAATATGCATGAGATAGAAACTGTTAAATACATTTATGATAATCCTAATGTAGCAGGTTACTATAAAGGAAGTACTATTACTACGACTGCTACCAAAAGTGTTTGGGAAAGCCCTGAAATTACTTATGGAACTTGTACGGATTGTTATGATGAAGATGCGAATTATTATAGTGTGAATTCTCAGTATACATGTCCTGCTCCTAGTTTTGGGTGGTTTGAATCAGGAACGAAAACAAATGATTGTGCTACTTATTATTTACAAGATGAAAATGATGAATATGATCCTAATGCAACTTATTATCAATTGAAAAATGGTCGTTTTGTAGAGACAAAAATAGAAGCTGAAATTATTGGTGTGGAAGAAAGTGATCTTTTTAAAGCAGATAGTAATATTTCAGGTTATTATAGACAGGTATCACTAAATTATAATGATACAAGTACAGGCTATTATGATAATTTAGGAATTCTTCAAAATGGAAGATGTACAAATCGTAATGGATGTACTTATTATGAACTCATTCAGTTTTATAAGGATGATGGCAGCGAAGAAAAATTAAATCCTGAAGAAAAATATTATTATTTAGCAACACGTGATACAAATATTTTAGTAATGAATGGAAATAAATCTGGTACCTGGTCTAGTTATAGTGATAAGCCATTTACTTTAACAGGGATATATAATGGTGTAGACTATCAAACTACTTGGACAGTTAGTAGTGTTAGTGTGATTTGTTATGCAGATACAAGAATAGAAAATTTAACTATTGCAACTACTACTAGAAATTCTGTTTCTAATCCAAGTAATAGTAGTAGTGCTAGAGGTACATTTTATGGTAATTATTTTAATGTAAAATTAGGAAGAAATATTAAACAAAATGGTAATTATGTAAATTTTACTTCTTTGATAGGGGCAATGAATGGAAAAACTGCTGGGTCATCTGCTGATCCTGAAAAGTATAAATTTGTTGTAGAATCTGGTCATTATAATTCTACTTCTCTTACTTTTGGTGCAGCTACCGGTACATCTGGAACTCAATTATATACAGAAATGTATGGAATTTATGGAAATGATTATGATCGTGCTACTGAAAATAATAGTAATTTAGATATTTATTTTTGTGCATCTGGTAGTTGGGGTGGTCGAATTCATTCTTCTAATGATACTTTAATTCCTGCATTAAATACAATTGTAAAAAGTGGTAGTTTTGGTACTAGCAAAGATGATTTAACAACAGGAATATATGTAGGTGGTCGTTATGGAGGAACTCATTATGCAGCACGTACTGGAAAAATAGAAGGCGGTTATATTTATAATTTAATCGGAGGGCCATTAACTTCTTCTAATAAATCATCATTAAACGATACTTATATTTATATGACTGGTGGAACTGTTGATGCAATTACTGGTGGTGCAGGAACTTCAACAACTTATGGAAATCGTATTTTACAAATTACTGGTGGTACTGTAAATTATAGTGTTTTTGGAGGAAGCAATGGTTATGATGGAAGTAGTAGTGATGGTACTTTAACTGGTGATTCTTATGTTTATGTAGGCGGTACTGCAACAATTGGAAATGATTCTTATATTGCTTCTAATCAAACAATGTGGGGAGCAGAAGCAGGTTCTATTTTTGGCTCTGGAAATGGAAATACAAGATATGCTACAATTGGTTCTGTAAATCATTCTAATGTAATTATTGCAGATCATGCTCATGTTAAGAAAAATGTATATGGTAGTGGGAATTACGGAACAGTAGGATATAGTGCTACTGGGTCATCTACTACTAATATTCAAATGGTTGGTGGTACTGTAGATGGGTCTATTTTTGGATCAGGAAATCACAGTGGTTCTGGTCATAGTGGACGTGTTACTTCTACAATCGATATTACAATGACTGGTGGTACTGTTGTTGATTCTATTTATGGAGGAAGTAATCAAGAAGGAACTGTTTATGGTAGTAGTTCATTGACTCTTGTGAATGGAACTTTACAAAATGCTTATGGTGGAGGCCTTGGTGAAGATACTTATGTAAGTGAAAATGTTCATGTAGAAGCTGGAACTGATGCTACTACAAACTTGAATGTATTAGGTTCTATTTATGGAGGAAGTGCCTTCGGTACTGTGAATGCTACAAGTAAAACAAGTACACTTAGCAATTATGATACAACAGTTACAATCAATCAAGGAAATATTCAGAATGCCTTTGGTGGTGGTAGAGGAGATAATTCTACTACTCCATATGTTACGGGAAATGTTGATGTAGTTGTAAATGGTGGAAACATTGTAAATTTGTATGGCGGAAACGATGCAAAAGGAAAACCAAATGGAACAGTTACAGTGACATTAAATCAAGGAACAATAGAAAATGCTTATGGTGGTGGAAATAACACATTGGTTACAGATACTCATGTTTTTCAAAATAATGGACAAGTAACTAATTTATATGGAGGAAGTAATCAAAGTGGAAATGTTACAACATCTAATATTTCTATAAAAGGTGGTAAAACAATAAATTTATATGGTGGTAATAACATTGGTGGAAGTACAAAAACAACAAATATTACAATGACTGCTGGAGAAGTTGGTACTTTATATGGTGGAGGTAAACTAACAGATACCAATTTAAGTAATATTCATGTTGAAAATGGTTCTGTTCAAACTCTATATGGTGGAGGAGAACAAGCAAGTATGATAAACCAAACCACAATTGATATTCAAAATGGAACAATTGGTAGTATTTATGGTGGTTCTAATGTTTTAGGAAATGTTCCTGTTTCTCAAGTAGATATTTACGGTGGAACGATTACAGATATTTATGGTGGAAATAATCAAGGTGGCATTACAACGACTACTCATATACAACTATTAAATGGAACAATAGAAAACGTATATGGTGGAGGTAATAAAACTTCTACTACAACTTCTAACATTGATTTTAATGGAGCGAATGTTACCAATATTTATGGTGGAGGAAATCAAGCTGGTGTTAATATTACAAATGTAAATTTAATATCTGGTACTGCTACATCTGTTTTTGGTGGAAGTAATCAAAGTGGAAGTGTTGAAACCACAAATGTTGTGGCTACTAATCCTAACGATTTAACGGTGATTAATGTTTATGGTGGAAATAATCAAGGTGGTTTGACAAAAAAAACAAATATTAAATTAAATCGAGGAATATATACCAATTTATATGGTGGTGGTAACATGGCACCTACGGATTATACTGATGTTGATGTTACTGCGATTGAAATGAAGGGTGAATTCTTTGGTGGAGGAAACCAAGCAGAAGTAAATTATGATACAAATGTTGGTTTTAAAGATTCTAATATTGTTGGTGATTTATTTGGTGGAGGAAACTTAGGTGTTGTTTCAGGAAATACCAATGTTTATGTTTCTAATTCGCATGTTATGAGTAGTATTTATGCCGGAGGAAATGGAGTATCAGCACAAGTTTTAAAAACAACAGAATTAAATATTGATAATCAAACAATTGTAGATAAACATGTATTTGGTGGAGGAAATGCCGCTAATACTGGAACTGAGGAAAGCAATAATTCTGTTAGTAGAGTTAATATAGCTGGAGCTACTATTCATGGTAATGTGTATGGTGGGGCTAATACAGCTGTGTTATATGGAATTGTAGAATTGAATATTGGAAATCAGACCAATACGCTAACAAAAAGTAATATTCAAATTGATGGAACTGTATTTGGTGGTGGAGAAGCAAATGCTAGTGGAGATCCAAATTATGATTATTCATTTATTAGTGTAACAAAAGGAATTCATATTGATATTAATGGTCAAGGATATGATACTTTTTATGTAAGAGGTTCTATTTTTGGTAGTGGAAATGCTTCTAGTACGGAAGGATATAGTTATATCGATATTTCTAATTATGGAACATTTGAAAATTATCAGCAAAATATTTCTATTCAAAGAACTGATATTTTAACGATAAAAAATTCTGCAATTAAATTAGAGGGTACAACAGATAGAACAAATGAATTTTCTACTACAAAATTTAGTATTAGTCGTGTAAAAGAATTGAAACTTGCTAATAATAGTGTTTTATTCTTAGATAATGGAACCAATTTATTAGAAAAGTGGAATAGTTTAAAAATTGATGGTGATAAAGAGCAGATTGCGACAGTTACGATTGATAATGATGGTACTGTTACTAGAAATGTAAATAATCGTGTTTATATGTTAGAAGGTAAAAATTTAAATATTGCAACAAATGAGGCAGTAACTAGTTATGGTGAAGTTAGTGGTATGACCTTTTTTGGAATGTATCAACTAGATCGAAATGATCGTGTTTTAACAGCTTTTTATCATGATAAATATGGTGCTGGAGATACGCCAGCACCAGGAGAACTTTATGCTTTTACATCTGGTAGTTATGTATTAGGATTACATAATACAAATCATGATATTAAAAAAGATGGCTTTTATAGTAATTATGAAAATGAAGAAAAGGAAGGTACAATTAAAGTAAATTATATTGAACCTACTCCTAGTGATGCTAGTTATTATATGTGGGTGATTGGAGAAACCATTACTACGTATGAATTATCACTTACAGCATCTAAATATGCAACATTAGGAACTTATGAATTACCACTAGTTACATCTAGTGGAGCAAATACTCAATTTGAAGTATTAGGATTTAATTACCAAAACTTAGAAGAAGGATTTTCATTGGTTGATCCAGATCAAATAGAGCGTGTAAATAAAGAAAATAAAGCAGATGATGTAATGGGACTTGCCATGGAAGCTTCTAATAGTGGTTTCGTTACCAAAGGTTCAACAACTTTTAAAACAAGCGACACTGATTCTGTCACAGGAGTTAAAAATTATAAAGCTGAGAATTCTAGTGCAGTTCCTAGTTTTATCTTTTACTTGTATCATTCTAAAAATTTAACAAAACAACGTGAAATTGGTACAGTTGTTATTTCACTTTTAGAAATTACTCCAATTGATGAATTAAATAATGAAATAACCAGAGTTAATATTAATGTAACGATTAATTCTGCCCTTTATAGTAATAATGAATATGAAGGTGCAATGACATCTGGTGAAAAATATGATTTGTTTGCTTCTACGCAAACTAATATTACTACCAAGTCTACACTTAGTGCATATTATTCATTATATATGGAAACAGATAAACCATATTATCAATCTAATTATCAACATGCTTTAGTATCTAATTATATTCTTCCTAAAGGTACTAAAATTACTATGATTGATTTAGCAACTACTCCTGTATATTATTATCATGTGATTGATGATGAGGATGTAAAAAATGCTACATTAGAATATAATCAATATAGTGAAAGTTCATATTATTTTAAGGATTTTATAAAAATGGGTTCTACAAGTGTGGATAACAATTACAATGAACAACAAAATATGGATTTATATTATGATGAAGATTTAGGAATTATCCAAGAAGAATTTATTTTTATTGTTGATTTTGGAGATACTGATATCGTTGGTAATCAATTATCAAATCAGTTATTAATTGAATTACAAAATGGAAATAAACAAACATTAATTAGTGTACTTGGTATTCAACATGCTAATTTGACTTATAATTTATATGATAATGAAAGTGCAGTTATTGATATTGATGGAAAGTTAAGTGAATCGAAACTTGATATTGGGGATAGTACTAATTTGG
>ULOC01000649.1_pt1 | contig 13704 bp, 19 predicted proteins | sample 1952181 | NCBI WGS metagenome assembly ULOC01 (sample SAMEA4835592, study PRJEB28245) | human gut metagenome | biome: gut microbiome; material: fecal sample | place: Denmark | collected 2008
AATACATCGACTAACTCTCCATCTTCAATAACAATTTGACGTTTTAATTTTAAATCTCCATGTACCAATCCAGAAGGTGCTTCATAACTAACTCTACCCAAATCACTATCATAATATAGACTACAAATAGGAGTTCTCCAGTCTGTTGTTACTATTTCATTGTTCTTACCATGAATTGTTGTTTTACCAATATATATTTTTGCCACATTATTACTACCATCAGAAAGAAAATCAATTCTTCCAAAATAAGGCTTTTTTTCAGATAGTTCTAATTTTCTAAGTTTAGTCGCTTGAGTTGACATCAATCCTTCTACCAAAAAAGCATCTCCTTGTAAAACATTTGTATATCTTTTTGGAATTTCACACATTTCCTTTCTACAATACTCTTTTTCGCTTTCTAAACTTTCCTTCACATATCCTAAATATTCTTTTTCTTCATTAAAAATATTTCCCATTTTTCTTTTCCCCCTAACTTAATAACTAATTTTCATTCATTAATTCTTCTATTAAAGTATTAGCTATTTTTTCTGCATTTTTAAACAAAAATTTACACAATCTTGTTCTAAAATATGCAAAATCTAACAAGCTTGTTTTTGAATTATCTGCAATATACTGTTTATATCCAAACGTACTTGCAAGAAGTTGAACCAAATATAAATATGACATAAATTTAAAATCATATTTATTTAATTTAACATAGTTGGTAAAAGTTCTCACATATTCAACTAAATTGTCAATATCAATTCTTCCTTCTTTTGCCTCTGGATCTATGTAACTATAAGATCTAATTACTTCCCACACAATTGGCATTTTGCAAGCTGAAACAAAATCTATTATTGCATTTATTTTACCATCTTTATATATAAACTGTAATAAACTATAATCACCATGAGTATTCATAATAGTCAATTTATTCATATCACTAAAATCTAAGTTATCTCTGACATATTTCAACATAGAAATTTTATCAGTTAAATCCTTATATACTTGTGGATAATTTTCTATAGATATCTTTTTCAACAGCTTTTCTTGTTTATCTATGCTCTCGTTAATTGTTTCTTTTGAATACCACCTCGATACATCATTACTAGGTAATTCAACTTTTAAAGTTGCAAGACTCTTAATAATTTTACCAAGATATTCAGCAGATTCCAAAATTTGTTCGTAATTTCCAGTATTAGATTCTATTGTATATCCATCAATAAATTTTTGCATAATTATAACTCTATTTTCATATATAAAACTATATTCACCAGTTATAGTTTTTATATATTCTGGAACTGGAATATTATCTTTTTTTAGATGATTTATAATATTTATTTCCTTATCGATTTCTTCTTTTGTATATTTTGTTTGAAATTCTTTTAATATATATTTGTTTTCATTTAACGAATACAAGTTAGCACTACCACGATTTAATTTTTCAACTTGATGAACATCAATATTATAAATTTTTTTTACAACTTCTATTATCTTTTCATTTGTAAAAACAGTTTCTTCTATCATTTTAAGACCTCCTTTATTTTTATTATGATATTTTTTGAATCTCCCCTTACATTGTAAAATGGTATATTTATTCTAGATAGCCATTTGTATATTTTCGTTCTGTCTATATTCAACATTTCGGTTTCTGTAAATAGTGGAATATCAGAATGCCATGTACAAAATTTAAACATTTTTTTAATTATGTGTTCTTTATTATTAACTACATCAAAGTATAATTTTCCATTATCACATACACCAACAAGATTTATAATTAACTTAATTTCTATCTCTGATTTAGCTGGGCTTAAAAACACTTCGTTATCATCACCAATTCTCATGTATAATGAACCACGTCTTAACATTATTTTGTTTTTTACATAACCTAAATGTGTTTGATCTGCTGATACCACTTCAACATTGTTTTCCATTGCTTTCAAACATAGTGTTGTCTTTCCAGAATCAAAATCCCCGACAACTAAAATCCCTGCATTATTATAACACAAAACCGCCGAATGTAAAAGAACATTATCATCATCTAGGACTGCATTAGCAATCAAATTATAAAATAAAGGATATAAATCTGTGCGTTTTATTTTATTATTGATAATTTTTTCAATACCATCTATATTCCATACTGTCTTATTTTTATAAATTTTAATATATGAGCTGTATTTGTTTGAAGATATAATATCATAAGCACTTAACCACTTTTCTATCTTGTGACAATATTCTTCTATTTCACAATGAATGTATATATTTTTGTTATTAATATTATATATAAAGTCAATCACTTTCTTCTACCTCTTTTCAAAGTTTGTTGTAATTCTTCCGCACACGAATAAAATGTTTCGTATTTAGGAAAATTACTCAAATTTTTATCCTCATCAAATAAATTACCAACAATTAATCCATTATATTTTTTTATCATATCTTTATCATTTGTTCCATCTCCTATTGTATATATTTCTGATTGAGATAAGTTTAATTTGTTTCTTACAATTTCAATAGTTTTTGTTTTATTTGATAATGTAAATATATGAATAGCATATCTATTACTACCATCAGTACAATAATCAACATTTGGAGATGATAAAAGCAATTTTACTATTTGTTTTCTAACTTCCTGTTCTTCAACTAGATGGATTAAATATTCAGTAGGATTATTGGGCGTTATTATGCCATACTCATCTAATGGTTCAATACCAAGTATTTGACTATAATATGGCTGTAAATCATTTATTATTTTTGAACTAATATTTGTCTTAAAGATTATTTGAAAATTTTCATCAAACAAAATATTTCCATTTGCACAAGACATATAATTAAATGGAATTTCAAATTTATCTGCTTCCGATCTTATGGATTTATACAATCTTCCAGTAGAAACCATAATATTAATATCATCAGTTAAAAATGATCTCAATATTTTTAGATTCTTTTTCAATTCTTCTATATTTTCATCTTTTTTTAATGTTCCGTCATAATCCGAAACAATTAAAGCACTCATAATACCACCTCATTTACATTAATATTTAAATATCTCAATAAAATTTGATTTTTGTCGTTTTATACTTTTCAATTTTTCTTCTGAATAATTATATTCATTAATAAACTCTTTTAAAAATCTTTTAGTTTTGTTAACTTCTAGAACCTTTTCAAAAATATATTGCCTATGATTAACATTTATTCCATTTAATTCATGACCACCAATTACTGTTAAGTTTTTACGATTAATCATTAATGGAGATATTAAATATTTTTCATCTCTTGGGGTACTTAATATAATTATTGTGCTATTAAAATCAGAATTATTAAATACATTACTTAAAACAATTGAATCCCCAGTAGTATCAATATAAGTATCATATTTATAATTAAAATTAGAAATTATTTTTATATCCACATTATATTTCAACTTTACTAATTTTAATAAATTAAGTATCTTATCATTTTTATTTCTTACATAAATAGTAATATTTTTAAAATTATTATCTAATAAATAGAATAAACAACTTATACCAATATTTCCTAATCCTAATATTAAAATATTATCATTAATCCTATATTTAATTCTTTCAAATGTTAAAGCTGTTATTAATTGAAATCTAGAAAAAACAATATTCTCTATATCATAGCAAGACTTAGCTATTAAACAATTTGCATTTAAATTTGTATTTTTTACATTATGATCAACATTTAATATATATCTTCTTAAATTGTATATTTTACTAATGGCCATATAACCACAATTATTATATTTTTCAGTACCACGACTAACTATGCTATATTCTATAGATACTTTTTGCATTTCTACTTTCTCCTCAAATAATGTTTTAGTATATTCCCTTCTAATTTATTAAAACGAACCTCTTTTGATAGATTTTCATATTCAAACGTCGGATATAAATTGTTGAGTTTTAAATAATCTCCGAAAGAAAAGTTTTTATCTTTTCCATATTTATCTAATTCTAGAATACTATCTTCAAGTGAAATATTCGAAACTTCAGAAAAAACATTTTCTTTGTTTAAATTAACAAAGTTAATTGTTGATAGAGGGGCATGCCAAATCCAATTTGTCCCAAAAGCATTAGAAAATTCTGAAACATCAAATCTAATTTTGTTACTTTCATATTTTGGTGCATTAATGAATGTGTCTAAATTAATTTTTTTACTTTCTAATTGATAAAATATATCTTTATCAAATGTGATATCATATGGCAATCCAAAAGCTTGCCATTTACCATTTTCTTTGCCAACAAATGTTATATCATTTGATATTGGATAAGCATCATTCAAAAGAATGTGAGTAAATAGTGCAGTAGATTTTCCACTGTTTTTACCGCCAAAAAACAATATGGCTTCATCATCTTTCATTATACAAGAAGCATGAATAGGGAAAAAATTTTTTTCTAACAACTTTCTAATTAATAATTCGGTTATAAGTCTAATCAAAATTTTACTATCATGATCATCCCGACATAATATATCTATTTTATTTTTTTCTCTTATCACTAGATTTTCGCACGAATACTTTTGTTTAGGAGAATAAGCAATAACCTTTTCATCGATTTGATTAACAATATACATTGCGTTTCGAAATGGTAAAACTTTAGTCCCTTCCTTTATTTCAGAAAAATCAACAAAATTCCTATAATAAATTTCAAAATCATGATAATCACTTTTCTTGATATTTGCAAATCTTTTTGATATATCAGTTAATGTTTCTGATGGAGCATAAATTTTTAAATTTATTAAGCCTCCAATGTTAATAACATTCAACATTACTTTAATCACCTACTTGTTTTTATATTTTTTCTTCCTAATAAATTATCGCAATATAAATTCATAATATTAGAAAACGTACTTATATCAACTAAATCAGGATTATTTGCTTCTTTATTAAAATATGAATAAGCAGCATCAATAAAATAAGTAAAGTTATCATCTTCTTCTATAAATTCACTATACATAATTTTGCCATTATAATAGATACTCATATTTGCTGGTTTTATTAATTTCAAGTCTTTTGAGTATATCGCATAATTTCCCTCAATTGTGTAACCATCTTTAGTACGTATAATAATTCTTTTTTGAGTAATAACTGATGTCAGATTACTTTCATATATAATATCTATATCATTATACCTAGATATTATTAATCCATATCCATGATTTTCTAACGATACATCACCTATTTTTAAATCTCTTGAACAAGTAATATCATTTTGAATACTATTAGGATTATTTAAAAAATATTGTGTTAAATATATTTGATGAGGAATTTCAATTTCATAGTTTAGTGTTACTTCAGTATTATAACCTCTTCCAGCTATACTTTCAGAAATTCTATTTTTTGAAAAATTAGTATATATTAAATCAACTTTTTTATTATTTTCATCTAAATATTTTTTTATCATCTGTGTGAGTTTAGAAAATAAGTAATTTTCAACCATTACTATATTCATATTATCTAATTTCATCAATGTTTTATTATCAATTACAAAAGGTTTTTCAACCAATACATCTTTTATTCCTAAACTTTTACAATTCTCTATAATTGTTAAAAATTCACTTTTAGGTGTACATATATCCACTATCAAATTATTGATTTTTAAATCATTGGATTTTATACATTCTTGTATCGTAGAATATAATTTATTATTTGGGATATAATTACTATAATTTTTTATATCGGTAAAATATATTTTTACTTTATTTTTTAATTTTTTATAAGAATTATAATGCAATAATGCTGCTTTACCACTCCCTACTATTATAATGTCTTTCATTTTTACCTCCCATTATGTGTAATGTTTTTGATATCTAACACTTTTTCTTTAGTGATAGAATATTTTTCCCTAAATAATTTTTTATAAAACTTTATGCCATCATTTGGTCCAAACATATTAATAGAATATTTTAATTTTTTATTATATTCTAAAATATCCATTATCATATTTCTATTCTTTTCATACCAATCTAATATAATTTTTTTATCTTCTGGTGATTCAAAATCATTTAATGCAACTAATACGTTTCTTATACAACGTGATAAAGAAAAATATATATATTCTTTTTTATGAGTGCAATTTAAGCTCCAATTGTATGTTCTTTCAATCACTGATGCTAAATTCATTGTGTATATAATATCTTTATTATCAGTGATTGAACCTTTTCTTTTTCTATAAACATATATATACTCATCCAAGAAATTTAAACATTTAGAGTAATAAATAACTTTTGGCACCCATTCTTCATCCTCATAAACCAGGTCTTTTGGGAAAAGAATAGAATTATTTTTTAACACATCTCTTCTATAAATAAATCTCCATGGTCTAGCACATATTTTGTTATTAATTAAATCTTGTTCGGATAAACATTGCCCATCTTGTAGAGAAAATTTTTCTATTTCAAAATAATTTTTACTATCAAAGTATTTGATAGTATTAAATAAAGTTAGATCAAACTCACTCGATTTTAGATACTCTATTATTTTATTTAAGGAGTTTTCTATTATATAATCATCACCATCCACAAACATAATATAAGTTCCCTTTGCTTTGTTTATTCCAAAATTTCTTGAATTTGATATACCAGAATGTTCGATAGAATAGTATGAACAATTTGATGAATCACAAAGTTCACTTTCAATTATTTTGAAGGTATTATCAGTGGAACTATCATCGATAACTATTAGTTCTGATTCTACAGATAACTGTTTTTTTATACTTTCTAAGCATTGTTTCAAATAATTTTCACAATTGAATGTATTGACAATAATACTTAACAATATATTTTTCTTCATTAATATCACCACCGATTATCTAAAATAATTTATTACAACTATTTACAAACTTATCAACAGTTTCTTTCCAACTATAATTATATTTTTGATCAACATTGACTTTGTTGGATGCTGATGACTTAGCTTTTAACATTGCGTTATATAAACCATTTTTATCATCAAAATCATAAGTTATTAATTGTTCTTTACTAATCATTTCTTCAATTATGTCGCTTCTTGGTGAAATACATCTAATCCCGGTTTTAGCTATATTAATATAATTTGAAGGAAAAAATCCATATTTAAATGCTGGAAATCTCAAATCATAAAGGCTTACAAATGCATCAGTAACCCTTGCTAATTCTTTCCAGTCGTTCTCATCAACAAAAGCATTTATATATATTATATTCTTATTATTACCTATCAAATAGTTAATGTTTACATTAGCATTTTTTGCTTCTCTTCCTGCAATAATTAAACGACAATCTTTCATTTTATCAAAAGACTTTATTACTTGATCAAGCATTCTATATTTATATATATTACCTATAAAAGTAAATGTAAATTCGTTGCTCTTTTTTATCTCTTTTATTTTTGGATTTATACAATTATTATTCAATTTGTTTATGCCTATACCATGATTTATTGCATTAATATCAAAATGTTCTTTTATACTTTTTTTCATATATTCAGATAAAGTGAATACTAAATCACATTTTTTTATGAATTCACTTGTTACATATTCATCCACATAGTTTATTTTTCTATCTATTGGAAAAAAATTATGAAGCGTCCATACAATTTTCCATCCTTTTTGTTTCAAATAATCAATATTGTTTAAAAACTCATTAGCAGTTTCAATATTATCATTATTATAAAACCTTTTTAATCTATTAAAATAAATAATGCCTTTATCTATTTTCTCTTTCAAAGGTAATTCCGGATTGACAATATATTCATAATTTTCATAAGTATTTAATTCAAAACAAAAATTATAAAAATATGGGCTAGGATGTTCTATACCAGCATGTAATATCCAAACTTTTATCTTGTTCTTTGCCATCTTTTCACCTTTTCCTTTGTTTCTTTAAGCATATATCCTATTTCTTCAAACTTATGTGCATCTGATGAAAAGACATAGTTTACATTATACTTTTTCATTATTTCTAACATGTAATAAAGTTGGTCATCATCCCATCTTGACCTGTCACTTGTATTTATTTCAATCAAAACGTTCTTTTTATTACATATGTCTAAAATCTCTCCAAATAAATCATCATACATGTTATATTGACTAGTTTTTTTAATATGTGCTATTACATTTATGTCATAACTATTTAGCATATCAATTATTGCTCTTAAATAATTTCCATAATCATCAAAACTCATACTATGAATAGCACCGACAATCCAATCAAATTTTCCATAATTTAGTATATCAAATGTTTCATTTCTAAAATTTAAATCATCCGAATAATCTATTTCAATACCCTTTAATATTTCTATCTTACTAGCTAAATCACTTTTTCTAAATTCAGAAACCTTTTTATCTAACTGATCTATTGCTTCTTTTGTGGAAAGAACTGGCTTATGTTTATTAGAAATTCTATTACCATGATCTAGAAAAACAGCCTTTTTTATACCACAAGCAATACATTTCTCTACATATATATCAAATAATTCTTGGTTATATATTGCTTCTTTTAAATGAATGTGCATATCTTCCATATTTAATTTCTTCCTCTTTTCAATTCTGCCTCAAAAGAACTTGGCCATAAACAACCATTACAATTTTCAGCATCCTTTGCTCTTTCCAAATAAAATTCATCTAATCTATCTGTTAAATCAAATATTGTAAATTCTTTATTTACATTACCGATTTTATCACAGCAACATACAAGTTTTCCATCGGAATCAATTCTTAATTCGGATAAACCATTACATTTCCAATCCAAGTTTCTAATATGTTTTTTTGAGTTTTCTAAAAACTCTATGGAATTTTTAATTTTAAAGCCAGTTTTTTTCATATCTATAATTTTATCTATTGTAGTCATATATTTTATTATATCTTCATCAGTTACAAAAGCAAATTTTTCATTGTTTTTTCTATGATCAAATGTTCCCTCATTTCCCCAGTGAAATGGTAAAATGTATGTAGAAACACCCTTTTCATCCATATATTTTATCAAATCTACTATTGAATCCACATTTTTCTTATTTAAAACTGTATAATTTGTTATATTAGGATTAACAGAATTACAGATTAAGTATTCAACCAGATTTAACCCATTTTTTGCTTTTAATGGGCTTATGGAATTTTTAAATTCTAAATTATCAATACTCACTCCTAATGAGTTTAGCCCATTTTCTAATAATTGTTTTACTAAATCAAAATTGTCAAAAGCATTAGTAGTTAGATTACAAGTGAGTTTTGCATGTTTAGATATATATTCAACAAGTTCAAGTATATAAGGATATAGAGTTGGTTCTCCACCTAATATAACTATTTCTTTAGCTCCCAAACTTTTAATAATATCTACAGCCTTTTTCCATTCATTTAATGTTAGATCCTTACGTATAGTATTTTGAATATTACAATACATACATTTCATGTTACATTGCCTTGTTAATCTAATCCCAGCATTTACTATTTTATTTTCCATTGATATTTCCTCCTAATGACCAATATTTAATATTACAATTAAATTTATTTTTAGTATCAATACATGATTTAAAATCATAAACATAAACAGTTTTATTTGTCTTAATTTTATTAAAATCATAGTTTTTAATTGTATCCCACTCTGTAGCAATTATGATAATATCACATTCAGATATACACTTATCTATTTCATCATAATACGATACTTTATTACCATAAATTTTCTTATATGAATTTATGCCTTTAGGATCATACACATTAATTTTAGCATTAATAAAATCATCTATAGCTGTACCTTGTGACAGAAATTCAGGATTATGAACTACAGAAAAATTTGATGTTTTATTAATTAAATCACAAGTTCCAGGCAAAACTGTAGAACGTATACATATAGTTATTGATTTGTTATGTTTAACATGTTTTTTTATAGTCTGAACAGCATTCATAATTTCTGAAACATCTAAATAATTTTTACAATTCAAAGGGGCCAACACACACAATGAATATTTCAACATCAGAAATCACATTATAATCAGAGGTAAAACATAATTTATTAAAATTTTTTTCAAGTAGTTTATCGCATCCTTTTTCATAAAAAGGCATCTTTTTCTTTTTTTAATAATTTAACTTTATCTTCATTTTTATCAATACAAACTACCTCCATGCCTGTATTTGCAAAAACAAGAGCTGTGGTCAATCCCACATAACCTAAACCTATAACTGCTATTTTTTTAACAACATCTCCTCACACATTCTTATACAAAAAATGGAAACAAAAAGCAGATGTCTGCCCTTTCGTCTCCCTTAATGATTTTAATAATATAAAGCTCCAATTTGAGCAAACAACTCAAAATCTGGTTCATATTGTATAATATTAATTCGTTATTGTCAATACTTTTTGTGGTATATATTAAACTTTTTTTGAACCATAATATTTTATATAATGCTTTTTATCCGAAATATAATATATTCAATGAATTATTGTATTAAATCTTTTTGGTAGTAATTAACAAGTATTTTTTCTTTATTTGAATAGTATTCATAATCTGTTTTTACGTATTTTGTAAAACCCCATTTAAAATATATTTGTATATTTCTTGTCTCACATGGCTCAACACCCAGTGTCAACGACTTAAAGCATTTCTTTTTTAAATCATTTTCCATAAATTTATATAATTTTGAAAAATATCCTTGATTTTCATATTCTTTATTTGTTCTAAAGGCTGTTAAATATGCTTTATCTTCACCTATCAATCCTTCTTTATTTTGCATATCTGTATCATTTTCAGAAATGATTGCTGTTGCTTCAGTAATTATTTCATCATTAAGAATACCCATATAAACAATTCTATTATCAATATTACGTAATGATTCCGCTTTAAGCTTTTTCCAAACATCCGAATTATCATGTTTTTTTATTTCTATATCCCATTTCTTAGTTAATAATTCTTCTGTTGCAATAACACATTTATAATTACTTTCATTATTTATCTTTTTTACATCTATTAAACCTCTTGTATGAAAACCAATTTTTTCATAAAATCTAATAGCATTTTTATTATAAGCAAAAACATCGATAAAGATATATTCACATCCTATACTTTTTAAATATTCCTCAATTTTTTGCATAAGTTGCTTACCAATACCCTTGCTTCTAGCATTTTTAGATACTATCAACTCTGAAACTTCACCACTTCTAGGACATTTATAATCTAAATAATCATATTCATCATAGGTTCTAACATACCCCATTATTAAACCGACAGCCTTATTATTTTCTACTGCCAAATAACACTTGCCATCATTATTATTCACTTCTTCCAATCCAAAATAGCCATTTTATCTCTATATTCAGGATGCAATTGATCTAAATTGTCCTTATCAATGGTTAATATATATTCTTCAAGTTCTACAAGTAAATCTTTAACATCTTCTAAATATTTTTTTTGATATTCTATTATTTGCATAAAATTTTTCATTCCTTCCATTCAAAACACACATAATCAAAATGTTACAAAACTATATTATTTTTAGACTAACTTCTTTTATTTATTATTAAAAACAAATATTTCAGATGCACCACTATTTTTAACAATATAATTACCGCTTGTATATTCTTCTATTGTTTTTTTCCAAAATAAATATGCTTGCTTACTATTTTTCATTGGTTCAACTTCCCAATATCCTCTATATTTTTCAAAAATTTCCATTGCAACTTTTTTACCTATATGATTTCTCCTATATTGTGGCATTATTAAGAATTCTGCTATACATTTTCCATTACTATTAAATTTCAAATTTTCATTTATCATTACAAATCCTGAATATGTTTTGCCACTTTTTATAAAATAAGCATCTCTATCTTCATCAGTAAAATAATTATCAAACCATTTATACTGAAATTTAGCATTTCCATTTAAATTATTTTCTATATATTGACTACCATCATATAAAGCAAATTGTAATAAATTGTATAATGTTTCTTTTTTATCCAATGTTACCTTGTCTAATGTATAATTCATCAAAATCACCTATTTCTTAATTTTCTACTTAAATAATTCTTGAGTTATATATCACTGCTATCTATATTCATAAAATAATTCATAAATATTAATCCATGAGATTTAGTCATTTTTTCTTGAAAAATTAAATTATATATTTCATCTTCTGACATATAGCTAACACTATCAACTTCTTCTTTCCTCAGTGAAAGTTTATCAATATCAATATCTTCTTCTAAATAATAAATATCTGCAATAGGAATACCTAAAAGTATATCATCAATATATTTTAACTTTTCTTTTTTTATTTCTATTCCTAACTCTTCTTTTAGTTCTCTTGTAATAGCATCTTTTGAAATTTCATTATATAACACATGACCACCAGTTGAACTAGATAATCCACCTTTTTCTTTTGATGTCTTTTGAATTAGATATTTTCCATCTTTATTTTTTATAAATACAACGGCAATTAAAATATGATCGCCAATATTTAATCTTTCACCTCTAATAATTTTCTTATTTGTTTTTTTTTTTATTATCATATAAATTTAAATACTCTATTTTGCTTTCTGATTTTGTGTATTCTTCTTTTGTTATTTCATAGCAATAACATTCAGTTTTTTTAATTTGAATAGTATATTTAATCAATTTTGTTTTATTTAACCTACGAAAACCAAATTTCTCCATAATCTTCCATGAAGCTGGATTTTCTATTGCAGCACACGTTTCTATTTTTTCAATTCCAACTTCGTAAAACATATAGTCAAGCATTAATTTAGCAGCTTCTGTTCCGAATCACATTCCTTGATAGCGTGAATCTAAAAACCAACCAACATCTCTTATAGAATCATTATTTTTATTACTACTTTCATCATAAGAACTTTGACAGCTTACTTGACCAATACATTCATTCTTTGTTTTTAAAATTATAGACCACTGAAATACATCATTATTTAATGCTCTCTCTAATTTTTTATATTGCCATACTTTTTCTTGCTTGTGGCACTTCATAATCAATAGCATTTAATACTTTATCATATAATGTATATCCTAAGCTAATTAAATTCTGTTTAAACAAGTTAGTGTGTTTTTAAATGCTTTGCTAGTAATATTAGCAACATTTTCAAATATTACATATTTTGGTTTTATATTTACTTCTTTTAGTAATCTTATCATTTCCCAGCCTAAACTTGATCTAGTAGAACTCTTAAAATCAAATCCTTTCGTTTTACCAACGCAACTTATATCTTGACACGGAAATCCTCCAATCCATATATCAGAATAAGGTAAATTTTCTCCTTTTATTTCTGTGATACTACCTAAATTTAATGATTCATCTATGTTGTGAATAGTGCAAAATGATTTAATTGCATTTTTGTCTATTTCAGAAAAAAACTCTAATACATAATCTTTAATAATTTTTTCATCTTTTAATTTTTGGAAAGCTTTTTCTGGTGCTCCAATACCACTAAAAAAAGTACCAATTTTTATGGTACTCTCACTATAATTTTTATTTGTCATTTATAATTCCCCCTTTTTAACAAATAAAAAAGCTCTCAAATCGAGAACTTTTACAAATATACTAATTTTATAATACTTTTTTATCAAATAATAAGTTTTTATCAAATTTTAATAAAATCCAAACATTCATCAATTCCTTGTATTATAAGGCTTTTTAACTTATTTATATACTTTGGGTATATCCTTTATTCTCCCCCCCTAAGCATTTTTTCAAGACCTAACGGCCCTTGTTTACACAATTTTACATTCTA
>ULOC01007098.1_pt1 | contig 13632 bp, 10 predicted proteins | sample 1952181 | NCBI WGS metagenome assembly ULOC01 (sample SAMEA4835592, study PRJEB28245) | human gut metagenome | biome: gut microbiome; material: fecal sample | place: Denmark | collected 2008
AGAAAATGGTGGAGTATGACTGCAAGAACCTTAAGAAATACGGACTGGATTCGCCAAATTCTGCGATTACGGTAGATTTCTACCAGCCAAAGGATGGTTATACACCGACAGCTACGGCAACACCAAATGCTATGGTGTCCGATTCGTCTTCGTCCTCATCCTCTTCGGATGCTTCCTATATCATTCCGGAGAACAAAAGAATGTATAAGTCGTTAAATCTTTTGATTGGGAAAAAGACAAAAGATTCGTATTACGTCTGTGAAAAAGGAAGCCGGAATGTGTATACGATGAGTTCGGACACGATTGAAAAGATTACAAAACTTGATGCCTATACCAATATGGACCACTGTGTGTATTCTGTACTTGCGACAAGCATAAAAGGATATGATGTCACATACGGCAATACAACACTTTCTGTAACACGTAAAACCGTGAAAAAGGATACTTCAAAGACAACTGCAACACCGACTGCTGCGGCAACCGAAAGCGGAACTGCAGTTAATAATGCAACGGATAGCAGTGTGAAGAATATCTGGACATTAAATGGCAAGAAGATTTCAGATGATGACGAGAGAGACTTTTTATCGCCGTATTCACTTGCTTATCTGCTTGAGTATTCCGGAAAAGCGGATAATAAAGTAAAACCAAAGAGCAGTAAGCCGGTCCTCACAATTGTGTACCACGAGAATAACCGTGATGTAACTGTTCGTTACCTGCCTTATGACGGAATTAACTTTTACCGGGTAGAGAAAAACGGCATGGATTATTTCCTTGTCGATAAATTGTCGGTAGACGATATCATTAAAAAATTTAAAGGCATTGAAAAACTGGCAAAATGATAAGATTCATAAAAAGCACTTGAAAAATGTTCAGGTGCTTTTTATAATGGAAGAAAAGCAAAAAGTTAGAAAGAGAGACAAAGAGCAATGATGGATATCAAAACGTATTTATATAATACTTTGACAAAGTCAGTGGATGAGTTTGTGCCAAACGAAGAAGGAAAAGTTGCGATGTATACCTGTGGACCGACGGTGTACCATTTTGCACACATTGGAAATCTTCGCAGTTACATTATGGAAGATGTACTTGAAAAATACCTGCGTTATGTTGGCTACGATGTAAAACGCGTCATGAATATTACGGATGTCGGACATTTGACAAGTGACGGTGATACCGGGGAAGACAAGATGCTAAAGGGAGCGAAAAGAGAGCATAAGACAGTTATGGATATCGCCCGCTTTTACACGGATGCATTCATGGCTGACTGCGAAAAGTTGAGCATCAAACGTCCGGATGTTGTAGAACCGGCGACAAACTGTATTCCGGAATTTATTCACATGATTGAGGTGCTCTTGGAAAAAGGATATGCTTATATTGCAGGAGAGAATGTGTACTTTGATACCTCAAAATTGGATAATTATTATGTTTTATCTTCTCAGAATGAAGAGGATTTGCAGGTTGGTGTCCGCGAGGATGTTGAAGAAGATACAAATAAGAGAAATAAGACAGACTTTGTTCTTTGGTTTACCAAATCGAAGTTTGATAATCAGGAATTGAAGTGGGACAGCCCTTGGGGCGTTGGTTATCCGGGATGGCATATTGAGTGCTCCTGCATTAGTATGAAACATTTGGGAGAATATATGGATATTCACTGTGGTGGTGTCGATAACATTTTTCCTCACCATACGAATGAGATTGCCCAGAGTGAGGCCTACATCGGTCATAAGTGGTGTAATTACTGGTTCCATGTCAATCATTTAAATACGAAGAATGGGAAAATGAGTAAGTCAAAGGGTGAATTTTTGACTGTTTCTCTTTTAGAGGAAAAAGGATATAATCCAATGGCATACCGTTTCTTCTGTTTACAGTCACATTACCGCAAACCGCTTGAATTTTCGTGGGATGCACTGGATAATGTAGTAAGTGCGTATGATAAGTTAGTAAAGAGAATTGCCAATCTATCAACAGATGGAGAAGTGGATACGGCGGCGTGCGAAGAATGGAAGATGAAATTTGCAGAGGCACTTTCTCGTGATATTAACACCAGTTCGGCAATTACTGTTTTATATGATATGTTAAAGGCAGAACTTTCGGATGCTTCGAAACGTGTGTTAGTGCAGAGCATGGATGAAGTACTTTCTTTGCAGCTTGAGAAAGCATGGGAAGACAAAGAGGCAGATGTGGACGATGAACTGGCTTCTTATGTTGAGAAAAAAATAGAAGAGAGAAAAGAAGCAAAAAAAGCAAAAGATTTCGCAAAAGCTGATGCAATCCGCGAGGAATTGCTGGCAAAAGGGATTGTGTTAAAAGATACCAGAGAAGGTACTTTCTGGGAAAAGCAGTGATAGGAAAGGATGGATGATATGAAAAGGAAATTAGTGAGTCTTTTCTTGAGTCTTTCGCTTATGGTTGTAAGTGTGACGGGATGTCAGTCAGATTCTGTTACGGAGGAGACCAAAAAAGAAGTGCAGACAAAGAAAAGCCAGGTGTTATCGTTATACAAGGAAATTGAGACGATGATTCAGAAAAATCACATTGAGGCAGATGCTGATTTTGCAAAGATGAAAGATAAACTTACGTCGATGTCAAAAAAGGTAGATGAAAAGATTGAGGATACGACAGAAGAGGATGCAAAACAAGCCATCACGGAGTTAAAGCGATTAGAAACAAATTTGCAGCAAACAAAGAAAAATGTTGAGGCACACATAGCAAAATAAAAAATCAAAAAAAAGGGGCATATCAAAGGATATGCCTCTTTTTGAAATCGGAGATCAGTCTTTATCACCTAATTCTAAGTAAAAGTTAAGAAAGTCAGTGCGTTTTTCCTTTGTTGCCGCAATCGCAGAACGCGGGTGACGGTTCATCTGACCGGTCAAAAGATAGGGAATGTTATATCCCCAGACAACACCGGACTCTTTTAAGGGCACGATATGTTTTTCCAAAAACTTAAGAAGCGGAATAATATCATACTTAGGATTTTTCAAAAATCCTAACAACTGCTCGCTGGCACAGTTTCCGGCACCGCGGCCCATGCCGTTTACAGTGGCGTCTAAGTAGCTGACACCCCTGGTAAGAGCGGTGATTGTGTTGGCAAAGGCTAACTGCTGGTTGTTATGTGCATGTATACCGGTAAATTTACCAGTATTTTCAGCTGCCTCCAAATATTGGTCAGATAAGTCATCAATCTGCTCCATATAGAGAGAGCCGTAACTGTCTACTAAGTAAATACCATCGACTTCGCTTTCTCCAATCAGCTGCAGTGCTTCTGTGATTTCTGATTCCTTTGCGTTGGAAATCGCCATAATGTTAATCGTTGTTTCGTAGCCCATATTTTTGCAGTGTCTTACCATATCAAGAGCTGCCGGAATGGTATTGATGTATGTTGCAATACGAACCAGATCAATGACACTTTCCTCACGTGGGATAATGTCACGTTTGTAATTGCATCGGCCAACGTCTGCCATAACAGCAATTTTCATATCCGTATCGTTGTCACCAACGATGTTGCGAAGGTCAGCCTCTTCACAGAATTTCCATGGTCCGAAATCTTTCGGGTCAAAAATATCTTTGGATGCTTTATAGCCAAATTCCATATAATCTATGCCAGCTGCAACATTCGCAGCGTATAAATCACGTACAAAATCTTCCGTAAAACGGAAATCATTCACAAGTCCTCCATCCCGAAGAGTAGCATCTACCACTTTAATATCCGGGCGATAAGAAAGCAAAGAACCTCTTTTCTTTGACATTTTCGTGTACCTCCTTTGTAATTTTATCTTTCCTGCCTATTGTATCAGAAAATTCATAGAAAGAAAAGGATTTCTTATTGCTATTTTTTCAAATACAAGGTAAAATATATTGTTGTAACATCCAATAACAGATGTTGAGAAAGCATAGGAATATGGAGGATGATGAGATTGAAAAAATGGATTGCTTTATGGAGTGCACTATTGATGATGATAAGCATTCTGCCGGTGATGCCGGTTTCGGCAGAAGAAGTTTCGGCACTTGAGCAGGCAAAACTTTGTATTGATACTATATTGACTGCTGCACCTGCGCCGGAAGATTACACATTTTCGGAAGAACTGGCAGATGAAGTGGATAAATTAGGGAAATTACTTCAAACGGGGCTTAGCACATCTGAGATTGACACATTGGATGCGTATGTTGCCACAAAGACGACATCGGAGGTACCGGGAGAGGATGAGACAACAACAGAGACCGTTACCCGTTATCAGTCCGTGCAGAAATTCTATCAGGATTATGCCGATGCACAGAATGCGGCATTAGAGGAACTGGCAGCACCGATTCATACAGCAGTAGATGCCATGTTAGCAAGGCCTTTAACAAGAGAAAATTATAAGACGGCAAGTGAGAGTTATGCAAATGCTTCTGCTCACATAAAAGCGGCAGTGGATGCGGATGATGTGAATGCACTGAATCAGATTCGCGAACTTTTGGAACTGGTAGACAGTGCAGATCGCGCATTTTTACGAATTGAAATGCTAAAGGCAGATGCTTCTGCCGGTGATTATAACTTATTTTTAGAAGATGTTCAGTCCGCAAAAACAGCCTATGGATTGTATGAAAGTAAATTTGCGGAACTCCGCCGTTATACAAAATATGCAGACTGTTTAATCAAAGCAATGAAAAATTCCTTGTTTGAAAATTACGAGAAATATGAAAAAGCAAATATTATCGCAGACGTTGAGCAGGCGTATGATGATTTAGGTGTCTATGATGTTCTTGACGATACCGTAAAAGAAAAACTGGATGTATTGCAGGATGCAGTAGATGCCGGTGCGGCCAGCAATTTTTCACTTTCGGTTTACGACTATTACCGTGGAGAGGCAATTCAGTATGTGCTGACTCAGTACCGCAACATTGAGACCTTTGAGGAAATGATTGCATTGACCTCAGAAACGCCGAAGAATAAAACAGAACTTACCGCGGCACTTCGTGCTTACCGCTACTACAATCAGGAACTTACTGCGGATGAGCAGGATTTGGTGGCACCTGAACTTGTGAAAAAGATGAACAATGCCGTATTGTTAAATACAAACTGTGAGGAAGTAAAAAAACAGATTACAGATATTGGTACGGCAGCGTCGGATGATGAATTTGAAGATTTCACCAAACGTTATGAGCAGGCATACAAATCCTATCGTTTATTTGTTAATTCTTACAGCGGAATTTGTGATATATCGGATTTGATTTCGAATCTGTCAACACTGGATGAAGCAACCGACCGTTTGGAAATGCTTAAAAGTATTCGACAGATTGAAGAGACGGAAGATGCTTTAATGTGTTCGAAGAAATTGCAGATTGAGAGTCTTTTAAATGCATATGCGTCTTTGGATGAGGACAAACAGGCAGCTATTTATAATATTGATTCTCTTCGTGAGATTAATGCCGATGTACAGGTGGCAAGTGCCCTGCGTATTCAGGTTGATACACTCCGGAGCGGAGAGGGCGGTTATTCTCTGTTAGATGAGGATACGGTGAAAAAACTCCGCGCAGACTACGAGCAGATGACGGATCGTCAGAAGAGATATTTTGGAAGCTCTTATTTGAATCAGTTAGAGGCTATTGAGAGGCAGTTAGATGCAGAAAATATGAATGCAGCACTCCGTGTATCCTCATTGATCAATCAGATTGGTACGGTGAATGCAAAGGCAAAAGACCGCATTGAGAGTGCAAGAAAGGCCTATGATGCGCTCAGTGAGGCACAGAAAGCTTATGTGGCAAATTTGACTACATTGGAAACAGCGGAGACGTCACTTTCAAAATTGGAGTTCTCCATTGCGAAAGCGACAGTATCTTCCCTTGGAAGCTATCGTTACAGCGGAACTGCTCTGACCCCTTCGTTTACTGTTTCGTTAAATGGAGTTAAGCTTGTGCAGGATTTGGATTATTCCGTAACCTACTTATCAAACAAAAATGTTGGTACTGCAAAAGTAGTGATTTGTGGCAAAGGTGTTTATACAAATTCACTTACGAAAACCTTTACCATTCGTCCGGAGACAATGGCAAGTGCGGTAATTACTGGATGTAAAGCAAAATACAGTTATACCGGAAAACAGGTGAAACCTTTGATTCAGGTTGTTTGGAATGGTAAGATTTTGAGGAACAATACCGATTATACATTACTTTATAAAAACAATAAAAAACGTGGATCTGCCGGCATTGTTGTCACTGGAAAAGGCAATTATTCCGGTACATTGACGGCTTCCTTTACGATTGTCCGTGCCTCTGTGAAAAAAGCAAGTGTTACCGGCTTGAAAGCAGTTTATGCACGTACCGGTAAGGCTGTTAAGCCGAAAGTAACGGTGAAACTTGGCGGAAAGAAGTTAAAGAAAAAAAGAGATTACATTCTTTCCTATCGGAAAAACAAGAAAAAAGGTACGGCACTTCTTTATGTAAAAGGTGTTGGCAATTATTCTGGTACGAAAAAAATGAAATTTAAGATTCGTTGACCGATAGTACAAAAGATGGTACAATGAATTTTGATATGCACAATATATAGGAGGAATTTCAAAGATGGATTACAAAAAAGCAGGAGTTGACATTGAGGCAGGTTATAAGGCAGTATCGCTGATGAAAGAGCACATTGCATCGACTATGAGACCGGAAGTATTGACGGATATCGGTGGTTTTTCAGGTGCATTTTCGATGAAAAAGTTTGTTGGCATGGAAGAACCAACATTGGTTTCCGGCACAGATGGTGTAGGAACAAAACTTAAATTGGCTTTTATTTTGGATAAGCATGATACAATTGGTATTGACTGTGTGGCAATGTGTGTAAATGATATTGCATGTGCCGGTGGTGAACCGCTGTTTTTCTTGGATTATATTGCATGTGGTAAAAATGAACCGGAAAAAATTGCGAAAATTGTAAGTGGTGTAGCAGACGGATGCCGTCAGGCAGATTCCGCACTGATTGGTGGAGAGACAGCTGAGATGCCTGGCTTTTATCCGATTGACGAGTATGATTTGGCAGGATTTTCTGTCGGTATCGTAGATAAAAAAGATATGATTACCGGCAAAGATTTGAAAGCCGGTGATGTATTAGTAGGTATGGCTTCTTCCGGTATTCACAGTAATGGTTATTCACTGGTCCGCAGTGTATTTTCCATGAAGGAAGAAACATTAAACCAGAGATATGAGTCTCTTGAAAGTGACTTGACTTTGGGTGAGACACTTCTTACTCCGACAAAGATTTATGTCAAAGCACTCCGTCAGATTAAAGAGGCAGGCGTGCGGATTAAAGCATGCAGCCATATCACAGGCGGTGGTTTCTATGAGAACATTCCGAGAATGTTAAAAGAGGGAACTCATGCAAAAATTAAGAAAGATAGTTTTGTGATTCCGCCTATTTTCAAAATGCTTGCATCCGATGGCTCGATTGCAGAAGAGGCAATGTTTAATACATATAACATGGGTGTTGGTATGATTACAGCAGTAGATAAGCAGGACGTAGATAAAACCGTTGAGGCAATCAAAGCAGCCGGAGAGACACCTTATATCATGGGTGAAATCGTAGATGGCGAGAAAGGAATTACGTTATGCTAAGAGCAGCCGTTTGTGTATCCGGTGGCGGAACAAATCTTCAGGCAATTATTGATGCAGCAGCGGCGGGCACGATTACAAATACGGAGCTTGCACTTGTTATCAGTAATAAGCCGGGAGCGTATGCCTTAGAGCGTGCGAAAAAGGCAGGAATTTCTTCTGAAGTCCTTGTTCCCAAAGATTATGAGAATCGAAACGCTTTTGGAGAAGCACTGATTCGTTGTTTAAATGACAAACAGATTGATTTAGTTGTATTAGCCGGGTATCTTGTGATTTTGCCGGAGAATTTTGTAAAAGCGTTTGAGGGACGTATTATAAATATTCATCCGTCATTGATTCCGTCGCATTGCGGTGCCGGATATTATGGACTCAAAGTGCATGAAAGCGTTTTGGCAAGAGGAAATAAAGTGACAGGGGCAACGGTTCATTTTGTTGATGAGGGAACCGACAGTGGCCCGATTATTTTACAAAAAGCAGTAGAGGTGCTTGATGATGACACGCCGGAAGTATTGCAAAAGCGTGTGATGGAACAGGCAGAATGGAAAATTCTTCCGGAAGCAATTGATTTAATTGCCAATGGTAAATTAGAAATTGTGGATGGAATTGTAAAACGTAAATAACAGTTAGGAGGATATCTCGTGAAAGTTCTTATTGTAGGAAGCGGTGGCCGTGAACATGCCATTGCAGCAAGTGTAGCAAAAAGTAATCAAGTGGAAAAAATATATTGTGCGCCGGGAAATGCCGGAATCGGACAGATTGCAGAATGTGTTGATATTACCGCAATGGAATTTGATAAACTGGCTGATTTTGCAGAAAAAAATCAGATTGATTTGACGATTATCGGTATGGATGACCCATTGGTAGGCGGTGTGGTTGATGTGTTTGAGGCACGTGGACTCCGTGTGTTTGGACCGAAAAAAAATGCAGCGATTATCGAAGGCTCCAAAGCGTTTTCAAAAGATTTGATGAAGAAATACAACATTCCTACGGCAGCCTATGAGAACTTTACGAATCCGGATGAGGCACTGGCTTATCTTGAGACGGCAAAAATGCCAATTGTTTTGAAGGCGGACGGGCTTGCACTTGGAAAAGGTGTTTTGATTTGCAACAACTTAGAAGAAGCAAAAGCCGGTGTTAAGACATTGATGTTAGACAAGCAGTTTGGTGATGCCGGAAATGAAATTGTTATTGAAGAGTTTATGACCGGACGTGAGGTATCCGTGCTTTGTTATTGCGATGGTACACATATCAAACCAATGACAAGTGCACAGGATCACAAACGTGCCAAAGATGGTGATAAGGGATTGAACACCGGTGGAATGGGTACCTTTTCACCAAGTCCGTTTTATACCGGCGAGGTTCAGAAATTCTGTGAGGAAAAAGTATATCAGCCTACGATGGATGCGATGAAAAAAGAAGGCAGAGATTTTGTCGGAATTTTGTTTGTCGGCTTGATGCTTACAGAAGATGGACCAAAAGTATTAGAGTATAATGCTAGATTTGGTGACCCGGAGGCTCAGGTCGTTCTTCCGCGTATGAAAAATGATATTATTGATGTGATGAATGCCTGCATCGATGGTAAACTCGATGAGATTGACCTTCAATTTGAGGACAATGCAGCGGTTTGTGTTGTACTTGCTTCCGATGGTTACCCGGAGCATTACGAAAAAGGCAAAGTAATCACAGGTTTTGAAAAATTTGATGGTAAAGATGGCTATTATGTATTCCATGCCGGCACGAAACTTACGGATGAGGGCATCGTGACAAATGGAGGCCGCGTACTTGGTGTGACGGCAAAGGGAAAAGATTTGAAAGAGGCAAGAAAGAATGCTTATGAAGCAACAAACTGGATTGATTTTTCAAATAAGTATATGAGACATGATATCGGAAAAGCAATTGATGAGGCGTAAAACGCTTTACAATAAATAAAAAAGGAGAGAATTTATGTATTCATTTGATGAGGTAAAAAATGCCGATCCTGAATTGGCAAAAGCAATGGAACAGGAAACCGGTCGTCAGAATGACCACATTGAGTTAATTGCTTCAGAAAACTTTGTCAGCAAAGCCGTAATGGCTGCTATGGGAAGCACACTGACAAACAAATATGCAGAAGGTTATCCGGGCAAACGTTATTATGGCGGATGCCAGTATGTGGACATCGTGGAAGATTTGGCAAGAGACCGCGCAAAGAAACTGTTTGGTTGTACTTATGCAAATGTTCAGCCACATTCCGGTGCCCAGGCAAACATGGCTGTATTCTTTGCTTTGGTTAAACCGGGCGAGACAGTTATGGGAATGAACCTTGACCACGGCGGACATCTTTCTCATGGAAGCCCGGCAAATATTTCCGGAACCTATTATCACATCGTACCGTACGGTGTGAATGACGCAGGATTTATTGATTATGACGAAGTAGAGCGCATTGCCAAAGAGTGCAAACCGAAAATGATTATTGCCGGTGCAAGTGCTTACTGCCGTAAGATTGATTTCAAGAGATTTCGTGAAATTGCAGATGAAGTTGGTGCTTATCTGATGGTAGATATGGCTCATATCGCAGGACTGGTTGCTTCCGGTTATCATGAAAGCCCGATTCCATATGCTCATGTAACAACAACGACAACACACAAAACACTGCGTGGACCTCGTGGCGGTATGATTCTTTCTTCTGAAGAATTTGCTACGGAGCATAAGTTAAATAAAGCAATTTTCCCTGGTATTCAGGGTGGTCCTTTGATGCATGTGATTGCTGCTAAAGCACTTTGCTTCAAAGAAGCATTGGATCCAAGCTTTAAAGAGTATGGAAAACGTATTATTGATAATGCACAGGCTCTCTGCAAGGGATTGCAGAAACGCGGCATTGATATTGTTTCCGGTGGTACGGACAACCACTTGATGTTGGTTGATTTGGCTGCCAAAGGTCTGACCGGTAAAGAAGTAGAAAAATGGCTGGATGATGCTAATATCACAGCAAATAAGAATACAATTCCAAATGATCCACAGTCTCCATTTGTAACGAGTGGTATTCGTCTGGGAACAGCAGCGGTTTCAAGCCGTGGCATGAATCCGGATGATATGGATCAGATTGCTGAGGCAATTGCAATGCTGATTGATGACCATGAAGCAAATACAGAAAAAGCAAAGGCAATTGTTAAGGAATTGACGGATAAGTACCCATTGTACTAGAATCGTGTGCAATATTTTTATAGAACAAAACAGTAAGTCTGGGCGTATCTGCCCAGACTTATGATTTACGAGGAGTGATTCGATGCAGGAAGCAAAAAAGACGGCAAACCGTATACTGGCGGAGAAAATGATTGAGAAATTAAAGTTACGCCGGATGGAAGGATTTTATGTAGAAACAAAAGAAGAAGCATTAGCACTTGTGAAAGAAAAGTTTCTTACACAGGGGAAATCGGTTTGTTATGGAGGCTCTGTTACCTTACAGGAAACTGGGATTATGGACTGGCTGAAAGAAAGTCCCTGCGATGTAATCGACCGCACCGCATTTTCTACGCCGGAAGAGGAAAAAGAAATTAAGGCAAGAATGATTAATTCCGATTATTTTCTTATGAGTACAAATGCGATTACCACAGACGGTGAGCTGATTAATATTGATGGCAGGGCAAACCGTGTGAGTTTTCTCTGTTACGGACCGGAAAATGTGATTGTTATTGCAGGTATGAACAAAGTGGTAACGGACGTGGAGTCCGGTCTGAAACGGGTTCGTCTTACTGCCTGCCCGCCAAATGCAGTCCGACTGAACAAAAAAACACCTTGTGCAGTAAATGGTATGTGTGGAAACTGCTACGGTGAGGACTGTATCTGCAGTCAGTTTGTAGTGACAAGGCGCAGTGGAGTGAAAAATCGAATTAAAGTTATTTTGGTTGGAGAAGAATTAGGATACTAGAGAGTGAGAGCATGGCAAAACGAGTTTTTATAGCAGAGAAACCAAGTGTGGCGCAGGAGTTTGCCCGCATATTAAAGATAAATGGAAGACGGGGAGACGGATATCTTGAGTCGGAAGATACGATTGTGACTTGGTGTGTTGGTCATTTGGTGACGATGAGTTATCCGGAAGTTTATGACGCCGCTTTGAAAAAATGGTCGTTAGACACCCTTCCTTTTTTACCGGAGAAGTTTTTATATGAAGTAATTCCCGGTGTGAAAAAGCAGTTTGATACGGTCAGTTATCTTTTGAACCGTGAGGATGTGGATACCATTTACATCTGTACCGACTCCGGGCGGGAGGGTGAATACATTTACCGTCTGGTAGACCAGATGGCGCAGGTTTCTGCTAACAAAAAGAAACTTCGTGTGTGGATTGATTCCCAGACGGAAGAAGAAATATTACGCGGAATCCGCGAGGCAAAGCCGATGGCTGAATATGATAATATTAGCAGTTCGGCTTATTTGCGCGCCAAAGAAGATTATTTGATGGGAATTAATTTCTCGCGTGTTTTGTCTTTGAAATATGGATTTTGGCTCAATGATACGTTAAAGGGGCAGAAGTGGACGTCAGTGTCTGTTGGACGTGTGATGACTTGTGTGCTTGGTATGGTGGTAAAGCGTGAAATGCAGATTCGTGATTTTGTCAAAACGCCGTTTTACCGTGTGATTGGCAATTTTGAGTTACAGGGCAAAAAATTTCAGGGAGAATGGAAGGCGGTAGAAGGTTCGAAATACTATCAGTCACCGGCTCTTTACAAAGAAAATGGTTTTAAAGAAAAGGAAAATGCGCTGGCTCTGATTGATTCCCTGATGCAGCCGGAGCCGGTTTTATCGGAAATTGAGCAGGTCGCAAAGAAGAAGGAAAAGAAGAATCCGCCTCTTTTATTTAATCTGGCGGAACTTCAGAACACCGCCTCAAAACTTTTTAAAATCAGTCCTGATGAAACACTTTCGGTTGTTCAGGAACTTTATGAGAAAAAGTTAGTAACGTATCCGCGTACCGATGCCCGTGTTCTTTCCAGTGCGGTGGCAAAAGAAATCGGGAAAAACTTAAATGGACTGCAGGGGTATCCTATGACGGCATCTTTCCTGCCTTATATTTCGCAAAACCAGACGTATAAGGGACTTGAGAAAACACGGTATGTAAACGACAAACAGATTACCGACCACTATGCAATTATTCCGACCGGTCAAGGATTAAGTGCACTTTCACGTCTGGGAGAGTTACAGACAAAGATGTATGAAGTAATTGTGCGCCGTTTTCTTAGTATCTTTTACCCACCTGCGGTATATCAGAAGCTAAATGTAACGGTAAAGGCCGGAGAGGAACGTTTTTTTACATCAACAAAAGTTCTTTTGGAAGAAGGATTTTTGCCTGTTACCCAGTATTCTTTTACGAAAAAGAAGAATCCGGAAGAGATTCTATCGGCAGAAGAAAAAGAAGAGGAAAAAGAGGAGAGTTTTGACTTAAAAGAGGTACTTAATCTCTTAAAAAAAGGCACCCCTGTTTCTCTCACCGAATGTTCGGTAAAAGAGGGGGAGACTTCCCCGCCAAAACGGTATAATTCGGGTTCTATGATTTTAGCAATGGAAAATGCCGGGCAGCTCATCGAGAATGAAGAACTGCGAGAGCAGATTAAAGGAAGCGGCATTGGCACAAGTGCAACGAGAGCGGAAATTTTGAAGAAGTTGTTTTCCATTGAATATCTGAATCTGAACAAAAAGAATCAGATTATTACACCGACGCTAAAGGGCGAACTTGTCTATGGCATTGTATTTTGTTCCATGCCGGAAATGATTTCGCCGAATTTGACGGCAAGCTGGGAGAAGGGCTTAACCGGTGTGGCGGACGGTTCAATCAGCGAGGGTGACTATATGAAAAAACTCGAAGCCTTTGTGCAGCAGGTGGTACAGCGTGCAAAAGGTGGCGATTACCGTGCAAAACTGAATTCTTTTTATCGTTCGGTGCAGCCTCATCATGCAGGGGAAAATAAGAAAAAGCGAACCACGAGAAAGAAGAAAACGACGAAGGCGTAAAGTGAAAATGGAAAGGAGACATAAGATGAGAGTGAAAAGCAAAAAATGTGTTTAATTGAACACAGCAGCACCGTCTGC
>ULOC01065608.1_pt1 | contig 13575 bp, 9 predicted proteins | sample 1952181 | NCBI WGS metagenome assembly ULOC01 (sample SAMEA4835592, study PRJEB28245) | human gut metagenome | biome: gut microbiome; material: fecal sample | place: Denmark | collected 2008
GTACTGTGCGGCGCAGAAGAGCAGCATCGCGGTCTTGAACTGCGCGACTTCGGTGTCCGTCAGCGTCTCGCCCGCCGCCTTCTTGGCGAAGATGGCTTCAATCGCGGCATCATCCGCCGGCTCATAGACCACATAATTCAGGCCGTGGTCAGACAGACGGCAGTTGTTCTCGTGGAAGTACGCCATGCGCTTTTCCAGCGCCGCCTTCAAGTCCGCGAAGGTGTGGATTTCCATCTCCGCCGCCTTTTCCAGCTTGGCGATGTACGCCATGAAGTCCGGCTTCTCGATGTTGACCGCCTTGTCAGGGCGCCATGCGGGCAGCACGTTCGTCTTGAAGGACTTGTCCGCCAGCAGCTTCTGGTGATACTCCAGCGTATCTACCGGGTCGTCGGTGGTGCAGATGGTTTCGACATTGCTCATGGCAATCAGGCCGCGCGTGGTGTAGCCAGGCTTTTGCAGCGTCTCGTTGGCGAGGTTCCACACTTCGTCAGCGGTCTTGGCGCTCAGCGTACCGTGATAGCCGAAGAAGCGCTGCAGTTCCAGATGCGTCCAGTGGTACAGCGGATTGCCAATTGCCTTGCCGACAACTTCCGCCCACTTGCAGAACTTCTCGTAGTCGCTCGCGCCGCCGGTGATGTAGTATTCATCCACGCCCGCGCAGCGCATCAGGCGCCACTTGTAGTGGTCGCCGCCCAGCCAGACCTTCGTGATGTTCTCGAAGCGCTGGTCTTCCCAAATTTCCTTGGGGCTGATGTGGCAGTGGTAGTCGATGATGGGGCAGGACGCGGCATAGTCGTGGTAGAGCTTGCGCGCCGTCTCGGTGTTCAGCAGGAAATCCTTATCCATGAAGGTGGTCATACGTCATGAACTCCTTTCAAAAATTGCTACTATATGAAACCGCACCATGCGGGGAAAAGCTCATTTGTCTTGTGCCGCCCGTGTTGAGCCTCGCTGGATGATTTCCGCCGTAAAGACGGTTTTTTCCGGCATCTCGCGTCCTTCCAGCACGCCCAGCATCGTTTCGACAATGCGCTCGCAGATAGCGGGCAGACGGTTGTCCACGCTCGTCAGCTCCGGCTCGGTACACAGGCAGAGGTTCGAGTTGTTGTAGCCGACGACGGACAGATTCTCCGGCACGCGCCGCCCGACCGCCTGCGCGTACTTCATCGCGCCAACCGCCAGCACATCCTCGCTCGCAAGCACCGCGTCGAACTGCAAGCCGTCGCGTTCCAGCTCCAGCAGACAGTCGCGCACGGCGTGAATGCTGAATTTGTCCGCGTCGAAGCGGCGCATCAGCGTCTCGTCCACCGGCAAATTGTGCGCCGCCAGCGCATCCCGGCATCCGGCGAGCTTGCGCTGCCCGGAGTTGTTGCTGGAGTGGTACAGATACAACACGCGCTTGCATCCGCTGTCCAGCAGCTGGTTCATAGCTTCCTTCATCGCGCGCTCGTCATCGCACAGGACGCAGAACACGTTCGGGCACTGAAACGAGCCATTGAGCAGCACAACCGGCACATTCGTCGCAGCTTGGCGGATATAGGCGTTATCCTCCGAGTTTTCCTCGATGAACGTCGAGCCCATGAGCACCATGCCGTCCACATGGCGGCTGGTCAGTAATTCGACGCCCTGCCGGCGTGCCGCGAGATCGCGGTTCGTGCAGGAGAGCAGACAGTCGTAGTGCTTCTGGCGGAAGGCATGCTCCAGGCAAGCCAGCGCGCGCGCCAGATACGGGTCAGCCGCATCCGGGCAGAGCAGCCCGATGGTCTTCATCGTGTTCAATCCCAGGCCACGCGCAAAGGCATTGGGTACATAGCCGCAGCCGTCAATGACCTTCATCACCTTCCGGCGCGTCTCCTCCGACACATGGGGGCTGTTGTTCAATACGCGGGATACGGTTGCGATGGACACGCCTGCGTGACGGGAAATATCATAGATGTTCACTCGCGGCATTCCCCCTTCCATTCGCGGTGTGTAAACACTTCCATTCTCCGCGTCAATCCACATTATACACGCTTTTTCCCCCTTTTGCAAGCCTCATTTTCGCGTTTTCGTGCCGACATTCACAGGAAATCCGGCGTACTTTTTCCCAGATTGCATAAATTGCAGGAAATATCAGCGGAACCATTGACGGAAGCGCGAAAAGAGAGTAGAATAAATGCAGGCGTGTTGTAATCGCTTACATGCCTGATGATTTGCCTGATGAATAGATGGAGGGACATCGAAATGGAACGTTTGAATGCTGCGATGGCGCCCGCGCCTGTCCGCCCGGTCAAGGTGCTGCAGTTCGGGGAAGGCAACTTCCTGCGCGCCTTTGTGGATTACATGATTGATATTGCCAACGAGAAGAGCGACTTCAACGGCTCTGTCGCGCTGGTGAAGCCGATTCAGATGGGTACGCTGTTCCCGGCGTTCAAGGAACAGGATTACCGTTACACGGTCATGCTGCGCGGTCTGGTGGACGGTCAGGCGGTGGAGCAGACGCGTGTGGTCACGTCCGTGGCCGACGCTGTGGATGCGTATGCGGACTATGCCCACTATGCCGATTACGCCAAGCTGCCGTCACTGCGCTTCATCGTCAGCAACACGACCGAAGCCGGCATCGTGCTGGACGAGACGGATGAGTTCTCCCTCTGCCCGCCCAAATCCTACCCCGGCAAGCTGACGAAGTTTCTCTTCGAGCGCGCTGAAGCATTCGACTACGCGCAGGACAAGGGACTCATCATCCTGCCGGTCGAGTTGATTGACGACAACGGCATCATGCTGAAAAAGTGCGTCAAGGCGCTGGCAAAGCAGTGGGCGCTGGGCGAGAAGTTCGAGCAGTGGCTGGAGACGGCATGCGTGTTCACCTCCACGCTTGTTGACCGCATCGTGACCGGCTATCCGCGCGGCGAGGATCAGGCAATTTGGGAGAAGCTGGGCTATCAGGACAACCTGCTGGACACCGCTGAGCCCTTCGGTCTGTGGGTCATCGAATCCCCCCGCGACCTTTCCGACGAACTGCCCCTGCCGCAGTGCGGGCTGCCCGTCATCTACACTGATAATCAGAAGCCCTACAAGCAGCGCAAGGTGCGAATCCTCAACGGCGCGCACACGTCCTTCGTCCCTGCTGCCTTCCAGTGCGGCTACGACATCGTGCTGGACGCGATGAACGACCCGATGATTTCCACCTTCATGCAGAAGACGCTCTACGACGAGGTCATCCCGACGCTGTCCCTGCCCAAGGCGGACTTGATGGCGTTCGCCGAGGCGGTCACGGGGCGCTTCCGCAATCCCTTCATCAAGCACGCGCTGCTCTCCATCTGCCTGAACAGCGTGTCGAAGTGGCGCGCGCGCTGCATGCCTTCCCTGCTGGGCTATGTGGAGAAGACCGGCGAACTGCCCGCGCACCTGACGTTCTCTCTGGCGAGCCTGATGAGCCTGTACCGCGGCGGCAAGCTGACCGGCGACGGCCGTCTGGAATGCCAGCGCGACGGTCAGCCCTACTACCTGCAGGATGACGCGGCGGTGCTGAACTTCTTCGCCGAGACTTCCAGCGAATCCCCTGAAGAACAGACGAAGGAATTCCTCTCCAATGAAGCGTTTTTTGGCGCTGAGCTGTGCAAAGTGCCGGGTCTGGTGGAGTCCGTCGGCGCGTCCCTGCGCGAAATCCTCGACAAGGGGATGCGCACGGTCATGAACGAGAAGTTCGGAGTGTGAAAAATGGCTGAACTGCTTCGCATCACCCCGCAGGACAATGTGGCAGTCGCCCTGACCGCCCTGTCCTCCGGGCAGACCGTGACGGTGGATGGCATTGCGCTCACCACGGTCACGGACGTTCCCGCAGGGCATAAGGTGGCGCTTTTCCCCATCAAGGCGGGCGAAAAGGTCATCAAGTACGGCTTCCCGATTGGCTACGCGAAGGAGGATATTCCCGTCGGCGCGCATGTGCATGTCCACAATCTGCACACCGGCTTGTCCGGCGAGCTGACGTATGAATATCACCCGACGTACCCGACGATTCCAGAAATTCCGGCAGCGACGTTCATGGGCTATCCGCGCAAAGACGGGCGCGTCGGCGTGCGCAATGAGCTGTGGATTCTGCCCACCGTCGGCTGCGTCAACGACATTGCCCGCCAGCTGGAACGTGCGGCGCAGGAGCTTGTCGGCGGCGGCGTGGAGTGTGTCTGTGCCTTCCCGCACCCCTACGGCTGCTCGCAGATGGGCGATGATCAGGAGAATACGCGCACGATTCTGGCGGACTTGGCGACGCACCCCAACGTCGGCGGCGTGCTGGTGCTGGGGCTGGGCTGCGAAAATTCCAGCGCCGCCATCATCGAGGAACATATGGGCGACTACGACAAGTCGCGCGTGCGCTTCCTCGTCTGCCAGCAGGTGGAAGATGAGTTTGCCGAGGCGATGAAGCTGCTGCGCGAGCTTGCGGACAACATGCGGGATGAGCAGCGTGTCCCCTGCCCTGCCAGCAAACTTGTGATTGGCCTCAAGTGCGGCGGTTCGGACGGCTTCTCTGGCATCACGGCGAACCCGGTCATCGGCGGCTTCTCCGACCTGCTGTGCGGCATGGGCGGCACGACGATTCTGACCGAAGTGCCGGAAATGTTCGGCGCGGAAACCATCCTGATGGATCGCTGCAACACGCGCGAACTGTTCGACAAGACGGTGCGGCTGATTAACGACTTCAAGCGCTATTTTGAGGAGCATCACCAGACGATTTACGAGAATCCTTCCCCCGGCAACAAGGCGGGCGGCATTTCCACGCTGGAAGACAAGGCGCTGGGCTGCACGCAGAAGAGCGGTTTCTCCCCCGTGCGCGACGTGCTGGCGTATGGCGAGCGCGTCCACACGCCCGGCTTGAACCTGCTTTCCGCCCCCGGCAACGACCTTGTGGCGGCGACGGCGCTGGCTTCGGCGGGCGCGCAGATTGTGCTGTTCTCCACGGGGCGCGGCACGCCGTTCGCGTGTCCTGTGCCGACGCTGAAAATCGCCACGAACACGCCACTCGCCACGAAGAAGCACGGCTGGATTGACTTCAACGCCGGTCAGCTGCTGACAGACGGCAAGACGCTGCCGGAGCTTTCACAGGCGCTGATGGAGGACGTGCTGGCGACGGCATCCGGGCGGCTGGTCTGCTCGGAGCGCAATGGCTTCCACGACCTCGCCATCTTCAAAACGGGCGTGACGCTGTAATACGCAAACATCCCGACGAGCATTTTCACTCGCCGGGATGCTTTTTATTGGGTTCGATTACTCAATCCAGAACACGCGGTTGTCCTTGCGTTTCGCCGCTTTCGGGGCTTCGCCGTCGATGTAGCCGACTGCGCAGTGCCCGATGCCTTCCCATTCGCCCTCGACACCCAGTTTTTTCAGCAGCTGCTGATATTCGGGCCGCTCGAATTCTTCCTTCGCCCGATGAATCCAGATGCTGCCCAGCCCCAGCGAATGCGCCGCCAGCATCATGTTGCCCATGACGAGGCTGCCGTCGTAGATGGCGGTGCGGCAGGATTTGTCCGCCAGCACAATCAGAATCGCCGGTGCGCCGTAGAAGGGGTCGAAATCCGGCTTGCCCATGATTTCCGCATTCGTTTTCGCCAACTGGTCACGCAGTTCCTTGTTCGTCACCGCCACGATGATGGCGGACTGCCTGCCCATGCCGCTGGCCGCATACAGCCCGGCTTCCACAATCTGCGCCAAATCTTCTTTGGCGGGCATCGTCGGCTGAAATTTGCGGATGCTCCGGCGCTCTTCTATTGCCTTGATGATTTCGTTCATGATGCATTTCTCCCTTCTGGTATACTATTTCCAAATGAGAATGCAAGAAATAGTATTATTCTTCTTCTTCGTCTTCCTGATTCAAGAAGGCTTCCCGGAAAATCGTATCCGGGTCAAAGCGCGGGTCAAACGCCAGCGCTTTCAGGCTCTCCCGCCCGACGACGGTGTTCGTGCCGAGACAGTCGTTGCAGCGATAGCCGCAATCCGGGCAGACGCAGCCCAGATGGTCGCTTTCTGCCTGAATCATGTAGGTGCCGCATTCCTTGCAGGAACAGCGCATTGAAATCTCAGTTCCTTTCTTTTTCCGCCCAAATCACCATGCCGCCGAGATCTTGCACCACGCACGCCACTTTTCGCAGCGTTTTCGCCGTATCCTCCCCGCCCAGTGACAGCAGGCGCAGGTCGATGCGTTCGCCGCGCTCATCCAGCGCGTCATAGAGCGCGTCCGCATTGCCGCCGTAGTAGTCCGGCAGACGGAGCAGCGTTTTCAGCATCCGGTGGACGGCTTTCCCGTCCGAAAACTGTCGCCCGTCAATCGTCAGAACATGCGTCAATTGGCGCTCACCGTGCCCTTTTCACCGTCCACAGTCACGACCGCGCCGGATTTTAAGATATTCGTGGCGTTCTTCGCGCCGATGATGACCGGGATGTCCAGCGACATGCCCGCAATCGCGCCGTGTCCCTCCGGGTTATCGTCCTCCAGCACAATCGCGGAGGATTTGCGCAGCATGGAGAACATCTCTCGCGTCGTCTGATGGCAGACAATCACGTCGCCGGTGTTGAAGTCTTTCGCGTCCTTTTCCAGATTGCGGATGACACACAGCGGTGCAACCACCTTGCCGCCATGCAGCCCTTGCCCGCGCGACAGCAAATGCCCGACGACATGCACCTTCATCAGGTTTGTCGTGCCGGAAATGCCCAGCGGAACGCCCGCCGTCAGCACAACCAGTTCGCCATCATGCACCAGCCCGTTCTGCACGGCAGCATCCACTGCGTGTTCAAACAGGTCGTCGGTGTTGCTCTCCTCGGCAATCATCAGCGGCACTGTGCCCCACGAAAGCGCAAGCTGGCGCCAGACGGGCTTTTCCGTCGTGCAGCCGACAATAACGCATGCGGGGCGGTAGCGGCTGAGGATTCGCGCCGTCGAGCCGGACTTGGTGACGGTGATAATTGCGCTGGCGTTGAGGTCGTGCGCGGAGGTGACCGTCGCGTGGCTGATAGCGTTCGTGACGTCAGTCGAGGCGGACGTGTCGCGGGAGAAGCGGCGGATGTAGTCCATATCGGCTTCCGCGCGCAGGGCGATGCGCACCATCGTCTCCACTGCCTCCACCGGATACGCACCGACCGCCGATTCGCCGGAGAGCATGATGGCGCTCGTGCCGTCGTAAATCGCGTTGGCAACATCAGTCGCTTCGGCGCGGGTTGGACGCGGGTTCTTAATCATCGAATCCAGCATCTGTGTCGCGGTGATAACAGGCTTGCCCGCCGCAATGCCGCGCTGAATCAGCTTCTTCTGCAGGCTCGGCACGTCCTCCAGCGGCACTTCTACGCCCAAATCGCCGCGCGCCACCATCACGCCGTCCACCACGCGGAGAATCTCGTCAATGTTCTCCACGCCCTCCATGTTCTCAATTTTGGCAATAATGTTGATGGTATGGCAGTTATTCTCCTGCAGGATGTGACGGATCTGCATAATATCGTCCGCGCAGCGCGTGAACGAAGCCGCAATGAAATCATAACCATTCTTGATGGCAAAGAGAATATCCTGATGGTCTTTTTCACTGATGAAAGGCATCGACAGGTGCGCATTCGGAATGTTGACGCCCTTGTTGTTGCTCACCACGCCGCCGTTGAGCACGCGGCAGACGATATCCGCCCCATCAATGCGTTCCACCTGCATCCCAATCAGACCGTCGTCAATCAGGATGCTGCTGCCGACGGCAATGTCCTGCGGCAATTCCTTGTAGGTGATGGACACGCGCTCTTCGTCGCCCTCCACCTCGTCAGTCGTGAGGGTGAACAGCTGGCCGTTTTGCAGCGTGACGTGCCCATTTTTGAACGAACGCACGCGAATTTCCGGGCCCTTGGTATCCAGCATCGTGGCGACCGGCAACCCCAGTTCGTCGCGGATACGGCATACTTCATCGTAATAATGCTGATGCGTTTCATAAGTGCCGTGCGAAAAGTTGAAGCGCGCGACATTCATGCCCGCTTTCATCAGCGGCGCAATCAGGTGCTTCTCAAACAGGTTCGGGCCCATCGTGCAGACGATTTTCGTCTTGCGAATCGGCGCATTCATGAAAACATTCCCCCATTTTCATAGAATCCTTTCCTATTATATCATACAGATACTCTGCTGTGAATCCCCCGCGATAAAAATTGTGAAAAATCGAACACAAAAACGGACGAAAGCCGCTGCTTCCGTCCGCTGATGTTTATACTATTGCCAAAGAAAATGCGCCAAGATGCGCCGCGAATTTTTCGCTCTGGCTAACGGGAGTGGAATGCAGCGTAGCAGCGCTACGCTAAATGGAACGACCGGACGACAGAGCGGAAAAGGCGCAAGCAGATGGCGCAGGTGAATTTGGCAATAGTATTATTTTTCTACTTCGCCAACGCCGTCGCATTCCAGCTTCGCGCCGTCCTGCCCGGTAATGGTCACATCTTTCAGCACGATTTTCGCCACGTTGATGGCCGTCAGCCCCTTGCGCGCAAGATACGGCACACCCTGCGCCATTGCGGGCTGCATGGGCGTAGCCTCCTTGTCGCAGGAGATGTGCACGTCCTCCATCACAACCGCTTCAATCGGCCGCTCCGGCAGACCAAGGAAGTAGCCCGCGCAGGTCACGTCCGTCGCCGTTACATGACGGAACGCAACCGTCCCGATGCGCGGCGTACGTTCGTCTACCGGCTGCTTCTCGCGGCTCTGGACGTACTCGCTCTTGCCGTCCGGATCGCAGAAGTACATGCAGTTGACCACATACGGCGTGCCGACGTGCTCCATGCGCACATTTTCAAACACAATATCGTCAATCACGCCCTGCTGCCCGCGCCCGCGCCGGGTCTTGACGCGCAGGCCGCGGTCGGTGTTGCGCATCAGGCAGTCATGCAGGCGCACATGCGCGATGCCGCCCGCCATTTCGCTGCCGCAGGTCATGCCGCCATGCCCGTTTTCCATCAGGCAGTGGCTGATTTCGATGTGCTGGCAGGGCGTTTTGTAGCGCTGCCCCATGTACAGCTTGCCCGATTTGAGTGCAATGCAGTCATCCCCCAAGGAGAAATGCGCGCCCGCCAGCAGGATGCCATCGCAGCTTTCCGGGTCGAAGCCGTCGGTATTCGGGCTGTTCGCCGGGGCGTTGACGCGGATGTTCAGGAAGCGCAAATCCTTAGAAAAATACGGCTGCAAGTTCCACGACGGCGAATTCTGGAACGTCACGCCCTGCACGGTCACGTTCTTGCAGTGATTGAGGAAGAGCATCCGCGGCCGCCACGCCCCGCGCCGCACCTTGCAGTTCTGCCACCAGTCGCTCTTGTCGCCCTGCCCGTCCAGCACACCTTCGCCGTACAGCACAACGTCCTCGACGTCCATCCCGCTGATAAACGCGGCGTACATGTCCAGCGGGTTGCCCTCCCATGAACCGAGATTCAAATCGTCCGTTTCGTCGGTGGACAGAATCATCCCCGGCAGAATCGGGAATTTGCTGCGGTCGGTTTCCAGCAGCAGCGTCGCGCCGCGCCGAAGCTCGATGCGCACATGGCTTTTCAGCATCAGCGGCAGCACATGATAACGCCCCGACGGAATCAGCACGCGCCCATCCGCCGGGCAATGCAGAATCGCCGCCTGAATCGCCGCCGTATCGTCATGCACGCCGTCGCCGACCGCGCCGAACTGCCGGACATTGAGCGTGTAGCTTTCCCGCGCTGTGCGAAACGCGCATTGCCCGACTTCCTCCGCCCCCAAGCGGACGGACAGCACATACTCTGTCTCCGGCTGCAAATCATACAGCGACGTCACAGCCGTGTCCGCCGCACCCGCCGCCTGTCCGTTCAAAAACAGCTGATAGACCGCCTTCGTGTGGTACAGACCGCCGTCCGCAATCTGCACCGTGGCACTGCGCGCCTGCACAAACAGCTTGCTGATTTCCATTTTTCCGCTCCTTACGCCTGCTTCGCCCGCAGGTATTCGCTGTACGCCATGATGAACGGCCCGACGCCCTTGCTGTCGTCGGACTTTTTCGGCTCGGACAGATAATACGCCACTGAACCGTCACGCTGCGGATTCTTGTCCGGGCCAAGCCCTGCCACCCAGCAGATATCAGTCAGGCGGACGACGCCGTCCTCCTCCGCACGCAGCTTGTTTGCTGCCAGCTTCTCGAACACATCCAGCGCAATCGGCAGATACTTCTCCGCGTCCAACACACCGATGCGCACGCCCTTGAGCAGGCTGTACGCAATCATCGCGGAACCGGAAGTTTCGGTGTAGTTCCCCTCTGCCTCCGGATGATCAATCACCTGATAGAACAGCCCATCCTCTGCGCGGTACGGCAGCACGCCCCGAATGCTCTCGCGGAAGATGTCCACCAGCGCGCGATAATGCTCATAGAGCTGCTCCGAGCACAGCGCAATGCAGTCCACCAGCGCCATCAAGTACCAGCCTGTCGAGCGCAGCCAGAAGTTCTTCGAGCAGCCGGTTTCCTTGTCCGCCCAGAACTGCACGCGCGCCTCGTCGTAGGCATGGTAGTTCAGCCCCTTCTCCGGGTTGTAGAGGTACTTGCGCACGTTCTGAAACTGCCGGGTAATATCCGCCACATGCGCCATGCCGTCGAACTTCGCCTCGTACGCCATGTAGAACGGCTGCGCCATGTACAGCCCATCCAGCCAAATCTGGTTCGGATACAGCTGCTTATGCCAGAAATTGCCGCACTGGCAGCGCGGATGCTCCCGAAGCCGCTGCATGTGAAACTCAATCGCCTTGCGATAGCGCTCCTCGCCCGTCTCCTCCAAGGCGAAGAACAGCGCCTTGCCGCTGTTGATGGAATCAATGTTGTACTGCCGCATCTCATAATTCGGAATGCTGCCGTCCGCCGCGACATACGCCGAGACGTAATCCAGCACGAAATCGCGATACAGCACGTCCCCCGTCGCATGGTAGAGGTCGATGCACCCCTTCAGCACGCAGCCATCCTCATAGTTCCAATACTTCTTGTAGGGTGTGTAATTTGCCAGAAAGCGTTGAAAATACTGATGAATATCCATTGTTATGCACCTTTCTGCGGGTATTTCCGCTTCATTATAAAGGGAATTTCGATAGGTGTCAACCGATTCCAAAAGACACTTGGAAATTTTTTTGTGATAGCGCTTTCATTTTGGCAGGAAATGCGCTATAATGGGATTATTCTCCCGATGAAGGAGGTTCCTCGCCATGAAACTCAGCAAAGGCAACCGCGATTTGATTCTGCACGGCTCATTGGTCAAGGCAGTGTTCGCCATTGCGATTCCCGTCGTCGTCAACAGCTTCCTGCAAACGATGTACAACCTGACCGACACCTATTGGCTGGGGCAGCTCAGTGTCGATTACCTCGCCGCCATCAACCTCGTCAGCCCCGTGCAGAATACGGTCATCAACTTCGGCAGCGGCGTCACCGTCGCGGGCGCGGTGATGATCAGCCAGTACATCGGCGCGGGCAAACCAGAAATGGCGCGGAAAATCGCCAACCAGATTTTCACCGTCGCGATGCTCTTCTCGCTCCTGTGCGCGTCGGTGATGGCGGTCGCGACGCCGGGTATCGTCGGATGGATGGGCGCCGCGCCGGATTATTTCGACCACGCGGTAACGTACATGCGTCTCGTCGTCCTTGACATGCCGTTTTTGTTCATGGTCAACATTTACCAGTCCATTCGGCAGGCGCAGGGCGACACCGTCCGCCCAATGCTGCTGAACCTGCTGGGCATTGCCGTCAACATGGTGCTTGACCCGCTGCTGATGGTCGTCCTGCACTGGAACGCCGCCGGTGCCGCGCTGGCGACCGTGTTCGCGAAGATGGTGCCCGCGTGCATCGCGTTCTTCCTGCTCTGCACCCGCCGCGACGAAGCAATTTGTTTCGATCGCCGCTTCCTTCGCCCGGATGCAGCCTGCCTGCGCGACATCGTGCGTATCGGGCTTCCGACTGCCTTGGGGTCAAGCTTCATGCAGTTCGGCTTCATCCTCATGTCTCGCAACGTCAATGTGTACGGCAAGATGGCCATGGCGGCGTACGGCATCGGCAACAAGGTCAACGGGCTGATTTCGCTTCCCTCCACCGGCATCGGCAGTGCCGTCAGCACCATTGTCGCGCAGAACATGGGGGCGCAGCAGGTTGACCGCGCCGAACGCGGGTACAAATTGAGCACGGGAATGGCGTTTCTGTTTCTGCTTCTCGGTGGATTTGTCCTTTCCCGACCGTCGGTCGCTTCTGCCATCGTCAGCATCTTCACGGACGAAGCGGAGGTCATCCCGATGGCGGCAGACTACCTGTCCATCATGGCGTTCTGGTGCTGGACAAACAGCATCCACGATGCGACCCGCGGTCTGTTTCAAGGGAGTGGACACACATTTCTGCCCGTCGCAGTGGATATGACACGCCTATGGGTGCTGCGTTTCGCGACCCTTGCATTCTGTGAGCAGGTGCTGCATCTGGGTGTGCGGAGCGTGTGGTACTCAGTCGTGGTGTCAAACGGGATTGCGTCGGCGATTCTGTTGGTGCTGTATTTCACCGGAATTTGGCGGAAATCGACCATCAAGATTCACGATTAAAAGCGTCTGCGGGCGCTTTTTTTCTTGGCTTTCTACCGATTTCCGACCAAAATCCGGTTTTTGCCGACCGAAAGTCGGTTTTTATACTATTTCCAAATGAGAATGCGCCGCGAATTTTTGTATTCTGGTTAACACGAATGAAACGCAGCGTAGCAGCGCTACGCTAAGTGGAATGAGTGGACGCCAGAATCAAAAAGGCGCAAGCAGATGGCGCAGGTGAATTTGGAAATAGTATTACAGCGTTTCGATGGCTTCCACGCGCACTGCACCGAACTCCGCCCAGCCGCCGTGGTCGTCGCCACCATTCATCGGCATACAGAACAGCGCCAGCCGCGCCCCGACCCATGTGTGGCATGCGGGTTCAAACGGCTGACCAATCGGGTGAAATTCGCCGCCCTGCGCGTACTCGAACGACGCGACCGCCGTGCTGCTCGATGTCGGCAGCAGCGTCACGCGAAAAGTCACGGGCGCGTCCTGAATCGGCACGGTTTCCGTCGCTGACTCCGTGTGCTCCTTGCCATCGCTCGTCACGAACACCAGCGATACGCCGCTTTCCATCCGCCGAACCGCCGCGTAAGCGTACTGTCCGCCGACGAAGCCCACGCCCGCCTGTTCGCCCGCCTGCAAATGCACCGCATCAAGCGTCGTCGTTGCGAAGAACGCCGGGCACGCGATTTTCTGCGTCAGCGTCTGCGGGCACTGCCAGAGTCGATTGCCGCCATCGGGCAGTTTCCGCGCATACAGCCGCAGCTTGCCGCCGCCGACCTCGTAGAAATCCGGCTGCCAGTTGCCCATGAACTGCCATTGCAGCCCCAGTGCGCCGCTGAAATCATCATCCCCGATTTCGCCCGACGGCTCACATTCCGGCGCTTTCGGCTTCCGGTACGTTTCAACCGCAATGCCGCAGTCCGCCGCGTTCGCAATCGGCGCTGCTTGCGCGCACTCCTCGCCCACTGCGATTGCATCCGGCGGCACAGGCGTTTCATCCGGGATGCCGATGTACGGCCAGCCGTCCG
>ULOC01029761.1_pt1 | contig 13417 bp, 12 predicted proteins | sample 1952181 | NCBI WGS metagenome assembly ULOC01 (sample SAMEA4835592, study PRJEB28245) | human gut metagenome | biome: gut microbiome; material: fecal sample | place: Denmark | collected 2008
CAAGAAGCAACAGAAGAAGAAAGAAAAATGGTGGAAGAAAACATACAAAGTATATTTGATATAGCAGATACAGTATATGAAAGGTCAAAAGAGAGTGATAAAAAAGTCGTAATTATGCTAGATGAGCTTTTGAATGTTAAACCAGCAGTTCAAAGTTTGGTATATACTCTAGTTTTAAATAGAATGGTAGAGATAGGAAAAGGACTTAAACTACCAGATAATGTTGTTGTAGTAGCAACAGGAAATCAAAAGAAATATTCAAGTGTAGCAGAAGATTTGGCAGAACCACTAGAAAAAAGATTTGACCATATATTAGATATGGAACCTAAAGTTGGAGAATGGATCACAGAATATGCAATCCCACATAAAATTCATCCAACAGTAATAGGATATATGCTATCAAAATACAACAATTCTGGTAAAAGTGAAGCTCTACAAGATATAGGATATTTTTATGAGGAGCCAGAAGTTGGAGAACAACATTTAGATGCAAATGGCTGTAAAGGTAGAACGAACGATCCGCGTGGTTGGACTTCAATTTCAAATACTTTATATAATTTTGAGAGAAATTTAGAAGCTGGTAGATATGAAGGAAAAAATGTTGAGGATATAATTCAAAGGTCAATAGAATCAAAACTCCGTATGGAATGGGCTAGTGAATTTTTCGATTTCTATAATTTACCTACATTAACACCAGAAGAAATAGTACAAGGCCTTGGAAAAGGATATACACAAGCAGATTTACCAAGAGATATAAGTGAAAGATTGGCTTATATGACTGCTTTAATAACAGCAGATGAAAGTCAAGTTGAAGCTTGTAGAGATTTTGTTAGAAAACATTGTGATCCAGAATATTTATCAATCTATGATATATATTGGGCTGGAAATGATGAGAAAAAAATGGAAAGAATTGAAGAATTACAAGAGCAAGCATTGTCTTTACATACTGGAATAGAAGCCGAACAATATGCACAAGATGGTTTAGAAGCTTATAAAGGTATAGGACAAATGTATAGTGGTTATCTAGGTAGAGATACTAAAGAAGTAAGAGGTGAAGATGATGATAGAAGCCAAATATAGTGAGGCTGCTGTTGAAGTATTAGATATATTAAATTACACAAATAAAGAAGATGTAAAAAAAATACCACAAAGTTTTATAAAGTTTTTGATAGAAATCGCAAATAAAAATTACAAAGCAAACTTTAATCATAATGTACCAATTAGTGGACTTAATTTAAGAAAGCAAACTAGAGAGCTTTTAGGATTTATTTATATTACTTGGTGGTGTAATGACAAGGAGAAAACTAATTATAAAAATATAATACATTCTAATAATTCAAAGACAGAGAAAATAGAAAAAATTGAAAATTATAATATAGATGATATATTTAAAAATAAAAAAGAGTTAAAATCAAATGTGGTTACTGAAAATGTTGCTACAGAAGAAACATCTATGATTGAATATAAAGAAGAAAACATATTTAAAAAAATCATAAATAAAATATTAAGTTTCTTTACAAATAAAAGGGAAAGGAGCTAAAAGTAAAATGATAAATAAGGAATTAGTTGAATTACAAAAAGGATGCAAATCAATTTGTGCTATAATTGAAACTAGAGATATTAAAGAGCTAGATTCAAACATTGTAATTAATTCAAATTGTGAAGATGTAGAATTATTTAAAACTTTTAAAGAAAAAATATCTAAAGCTGATAACAAATTTGATTATTTAGTTATAAAAGAAATTGATAAATCGGAAAATGATAAACAAAATAGAATATATCAAATAGTAAAAGATAGAGAATATAATGGGATTTCATTACCAGAAGATGTTATTATTGCCTTAACTGTTGAAAATAAAGAAGGGTTAAAAAATATATCATCAGAACTCTATCATCTTTGCGTGGTTGCATTTTAAAATGAAAAGGAGTGGCAATAAATGAATCCTAGTGTAGATATGATTTACGATATAAAAAGAAAAATGCTTACAAAATATCCTAGATTCGGTAGTGAAATTGCAGGTGCAAATATAGAATTTAGAGATGACTTGGAAATTCATACAGCTGCAACAGATGGAAAAAACGTATATGTTGATCCAGAATACTTTGCGAGCTTAAGCGAAAATGATAGACTATTTTTAATTGCACACGAAATAATGCACATTAAATTTATGCACATGTATAGATTGGTAGATAAGGATGGTAAAAAAAGAAATCTAGATCTATGGAATACTGCAACAGATGCCATTATAAATGCAAATTTAGAAAGAGATGGTTTTACTATAAAAAAAGGATATGTTAATAGGCCAGAGGCATTAAATTATTCGGCAGAAGAATTTTATGAAATTTTATTAAGAGAAAAGGAAAAGCAACAACAACAAAATGGTCAAGCAAATCTAGGCAATAGTGGTGAACAAGGACAAGATGAAAATCAGAATGATGGTGATGGAGAAGGCAAAGACAAAGAAGAAGGCGAAGAAGAAGGAAAAGGAGAAAATGGAAAACCATCACATCAAGGAGATGATCACGGCTTATGGGAAGAAGCATTTAAGAACCAACAACAGCAACAACAAAAGGGTAGTAGCCAAAAGCAGCAAAGAGATGGAGCAAAACAAAGAACAATAACACAAGAACAACCACAATCAGATTTTGATGAAAGAAGGGAATTTGAAGATAATAGACAGGAAAAAAGGGAAAGATTTAAAGCTAGATGTGAGAAAGCAAAGCAAGATATAAGAGGAACACAGGAAGGAACAATAGAACTTGGTAGCATAGGTGAAAGTAAAGAAGCTATTGATTGGAAGGCTTTGTTACGAAGGAAAATAGAAAAAACAGAAACAATATGGAGCCAAAGACGTTCTATTGCAGAAAATAATTATGCTTATAGATTAGAGGAAAACGATATAGAAGATGAGGCAGAAACTGAAATTATGATAGATGTTTCTGGATCGGTAGACTTAGATTTAGTAAAAGCGTTTTTAAGACAAATAAAACCTGTATTAAAGCAATCAAAATTAAAAGTAGGATGCTTTAACGAAGAATTTTGGGGACTTGTAGATATTAAGAGTGTAAAAGATATAGATAATTTTAAAATACCTAGAGGAGCAAGAGGAAGGTCTGCATGGACAGAAGATTGGGACTTGGCAGTAAGAAGCTTTACGAAAAAAAGAGAAATAAATAAGATAGTATTTACTGACGGTTATCCATGTCCTGGCACAATGCCAAAAGATGATTTAAAACGAGAAAATATTATTTGGTTAGTATATGGAAATAAAGACTTTAATCCATGTTGTGGTGAGGTTATAAATATTACAAAAAAACAATTAGAACAATTACATTTAGTTAGTAGAGATACTTCCATAGAAGAAGCGAGTAGATAAAGTACCTATAAGGTGCTTTATTTTTTGAATAAATAAATTATAAAAACATATCTATTAAAAAATTAAAAGTAAATTCATTACCAAAAAAAGTTTGAAAATATCAGCAAATATATTTCCAAAAATAGACTTTAAATGTAATTGAAATTTTATATAGCTCGTGATATAATACCAAAAAAGATAAATGAAGGAAAAAATAGATGAGAAAAAAACAAATTATCATAATAATATCAATAGCTTGCGCTGTGGCAATAATAATAGCAACAATTCTAGGAATAGCGCTAAAAAACAATAACACCACACCAAACAAACCAACCACAAATGAAGAAAAAACACAAGAAGAACTAAAAAAAGAATTTAACAATTTGTTTAACAATAGTGTAGAATTTAATGATTACGAAACAAGCAGAATACCAAAGCTTGTAGAGAATAAGCCAATAGTATATACTACATACGAATTAGAAGCAAAAAAAGAAGATAAATACGAAGTTGATATGCACATACCAGTAATCAATATAAAAAACACAGCTGGAAGCAATTTTAACAAAATAACACAAACCATATTTGCTAATAAAGCAATGGAAATTTTAAAAGATGCAAAAGTATATACAATATACAGCATAACATATACAGGGTATATAAATGGAGATATATTATCAGTAATCATAAAATCAACATTAAAAGAAGGAACAAGTGCACAAAGAATAATTGTTCAAACATACAACTATAACCTAGCAACAGGAGAAGAAATAACCTTTGAAGAAATACTAAAACAAAAACAAATAGATGTAAACGAAGTTTCAAAAAAAATAAACACAGAAATAACAAAATCAATAAAAGAAGCAAACAAAGTTCAAATATCTGGCTATCAGACATATACAAGAGATTTGAATGATGATATATATAAAATAACAAATATATCTACATTCTTTATCGGACAAGACGGAAAAATACGAATAGTATTTGCGTATGGAAACAATAACTTTACATCAGAAATGGATATAATAGAAATATAGAAAGAGCAGGAAAATGTCTAAAAATATTTTAATTACAGAAAAGCCGTCAGTAGCACAAGAATTTGCAAAAGTGCTAAACGTGAATACTACTAGAAGAGACGGTTACTTAGAGGCGGAAAATTGGATAATAACATGGTGTGTTGGACACTTAGTAACAATGTCATACCCAGAGAAATATGATGAAAAAATGAAACTTTGGAGACTGGATACATTACCATTTATGCCAAAAGAATATAAATATGAAGTAATTCCAAATGTACAAAAGCAATTCAATACAATACAAATGCTATTAAACAGAGAAGATATTTCTACAATATATGTGGCAACCGACTCTGGGCGAGAAGGAGAATACATATATAGATTAGTAGAACAAATGATAGGGGTAAAAGGGAAAGAAAGAAAAAGAGTCTGGATTGATTCTCAAACAGAAGAAGAAATAAAAAAAGGAATACGAGAAGCAAAAGAACTTACAGAATATGACAGCTTAGCAGACAGTGCATATTTAAGGGCAAAAGAAGACTACTTAATAGGAATTAACTTCTCAAGACTATTAACAATAATTTATGGAAAAAGAGCAGCAAGTAAATTGCAAGAAGATAGAATATCTATATCAGTAGGAAGAGTAATGACTTGTGTTTTAGGTATGGTAGTAGCAAGAGAAAGAGAAATAAGAAATTTTACAAAAATACCATATTACAAAATAGTAGGAGAATTTGGGCAAAAAGACAAAAGTTTTACAGCAGAATGGAAAGTAACAGAAAATTCTTCTCAAAAAGATTCTGTGAAACTTTATAATGAAACAGGTTTTAAAAAAGAAAAAGATGCAAAAGAATTTATAATAGAATTAAGCAACAAAAAAGCAATAGTAAAAGAAGTAAAAAAATCAAAGCAAAAAGAAAATGCACCATTATTATTTAATTTAGCCGAAATTCAAAATGAATGTACGAAAAGATTTAAAATCAAGCCAGATGAAACTTTAGAGATAATACAAAATTTATATGAGAAAAAGCTTGTTACTTATCCAAGAACAGACGCAAGAGTTCTATCAACTGCAGTTGCAAAAGTTATAAATAAAAACTTAAATGGAATTGCAAAAGGATTTAAAAACGAAGAAATCCAAGAATATATAAAAAAGATGGTTGATGAAAAATATTCAACAAATCTAATAAAAACAAAATATGTAAATGATAGTAAAATAACAGATCATTATGCTATAATTCCAACAGGCCAAGGATATGAAAATTATGACAAATTGCCTGAACTTCAGAAAGAAGTATATAAACTTATAGTGAAAAGATTTTTAGCAATATTTTATCCGCCTGCTGAATTTAACAAAATATCTGTTACAATTCAAGTTCAAAATAAAGAACACCAAGAGGAATTTAATGCAAGCGGAAAAGTTTGCTTAAACCAAGGATATTTAGAAGTACTAAAAAATAAAAATACACTAAAAGAATCCACAGATATTGCAGAAAAAGTGGAAAACAGCGAAGAAAAAAATGACTTAGCAGTATTTGCACAAATAAAAAAAGGTCAAGAAATTGAAGTAATAAACTACGAAACCAAAGAAGCACAAACAAATCCTCCTACAAGGTACAATTCGGGTTCTATAATTTTAGCGATGGAGAATGCAGGAAAGCTGATAGAAGATGAAGAGTTAAGGGAACAAATAAAAGGAGCAGGAATTGGAACAAGTGCAACAAGAGCTGAAATAATAAAGAAATTAGAAAAAATACAATATATACAAATAAATGACAAAACTCAGATTATCACTCCGACACAAAAGGGAGAAATAATATATGACATAGTATATAATGCGATGCCAGATATGTTAAATCCTAAACTTACAGCAAGTTGGGAAAAAGGGCTAGATATGGTGTCAAAAAAAGAAATTGAATCAAATGTATTTATGGAAAAATTAGAAAAATATATACAGACTAAATTTGATAAATTAATAGTAAAATATTAAACAAAGAAAGGACTGTGGAAAGTTATGAAAATAGGACTAGCCTTAGCAGGGGGAGGAATAAAAGGAGCAGGACATATAGGAGCAATAAAAGCACTAAAAGAAAATGGAATCGAGATAGATTGCATAGGAGGAACAAGTATAGGAAGCATTGTTTCTGCATTATATGCAATGGACTATTCAACAGATGAAATGCTTAAATTATTCAAATATTTTGCAAAAGACATAATGAAGATTGATCCAAAGTATTATTGGTCAAATGTAAAAAATAAAAGAAACTTTATGGGATACGGAGTGCTTTCAGGAGAAAGAATAGAACAAGCAATAGCTGAATGTGCAGAATTAAAAGGTTTAAAAAATATAAAAGACATAAAAATGCCAATTTGTATGCCAACCACAGAAATAACAGAAAGTAAAAAATATGTATTTACAAATCAAGAAACACAAGATGAAACGAAGATGGTGGAATATATTCAAGATATTAAAATAGGAACGGCTGTACGAGCCAGTGCAAGTTATCCAGGAGTGTTTGCCCCAACAGTATTTAAAGGACATAAATTTGTAGATGGAGGAATATTTGATAATCTTCCAACTCATGAAGTAAGAAAACTAGGAGCAGACAAAGTGTTATCAATAAGATTCAGTTCAGAAAAACTATACGATCCAAAGAATCTATTTGAAGTAGCATTAAAATCTGTTGATTTGTTATTTGATCAAAGAACTGCCTCGGAAGTAGCAAGCAGTGATTACGCAATAACGTTAGACTTGCCAGAAGCAAACGTATTTAACATCAAAAAAATAGATTATTGTTATAATCAAGGATATATAACAACATTAGAACATATGGCAGAAATAAAAGAAATATTTAAAGAAAAATAAAAAAGGACCCCTGAAGAAAAATCTTCAGGGGTGTCTGTTTGGTTAATTGGAAATCTGCTTGTCCAGCATAGCCTGAGCCATAGCTGCGACATCCTTGGCAGGATCCTTGCACAAAGTCATGAGAATGTACTTTTTGGTCACGGGATTCGATGCGATAGCCATGCGCAACGCATGAATCGGGCTCTGGGACATCTTCTCCTGAGTTGCGGTATCAATGTTGTGATGCTTGGCAACGTTGAGGAGAATAACCAGAGAGTTACTCTTAGCCAGGTTCGCCAGAGCAATGTCCGGCGTCTTGGGATTCGTGGACAGAGCGTACTGAACCATCCGGTTCGGATTCTCGGACAGTTTTTCCAAAATGTCCTCATAGTGAGGCTCGGTAAGAGCCATCGCAAGAGAGGCTAAAACTTCCGAAGAGTCATCCTCGGCGAGTTTTTCGATAATGTCAGGAGTGACACTATCGTGGAAAATGATCTGAGAGCGAACAGACGGAAAACGGCAGTCTGTCAGCTGCATGAGCACTTGGTTTTCAGTGTTCTCGTTTACCACAATGGCACTCAAAGTTTCCTCTTCCTGAGACGTCCGAGCAAGATGCTCGAGAGTGTCAGGGTCCTTACACAGGGAAGCAAATTCCCACTCGCAAATAGACATGTTTTTTCCTCCTTATTAAAGTTCTTGAAAAAACTACAGGTATAGATTTTTTTATCCCTATACCGAGGATAGTATACAAACATTATATCACGATAATTATATTATGTCAATTTACTACAAACACATTGACAACAAGCATAAAGAACGATAAAATATTCATAGAATAAAGAGGGGAATACCTAATGATAGAGATAAAAAATGTAACTAAAACCTATAATGGAGAAAAAAAGGCAGTGGATGATATATCGTTTACTGTAAATGATGGAGAAATATTTGCATTCATAGGCCATAATGGAGCTGGCAAAACAACAACCATTAAATCAATAGTAGGAATATTAGACTTTGAACAAGGAGATATTTTAATCAACAAAAAATCAATAAAAAAACAGCCAATAGAATGTAAAAAAGAGATGGCGTATGTACCAGATAACCCAGACTTATACGAAAATATGAAAGCAATAGATTTTATAAATTTTATATGTGATATGTATGAGGTGGATAAAGCAGAGAGAAAAGAGAGAATAGAAAAATATTCTAAAATGTTCGAAATGACAGATAACCTAAATGATGAAATATCATCATTCTCACATGGAATGAAACAAAAAGTTGCGTTAATATCAGCGCTTGCACATAATCCAAAGATACTAATAATGGATGAACCTTTTGTAGGATTAGATCCAAAAGCAGTATTTGACATGAAAGAAATTATGAAGCAAATGTGCAAAGAAGGTAAAACAATATTTTTCTCAACACACATATTAGAAGTGGCAGAAAAATTATGTAGTAGTTTTGCAATTATAAAGCAAGGCAAAATAGTAAAAGTAGGAAAGATGAGTGAAATTAAAGGAGACGAATCTTTAGAGCAAGTGTTCTTAGAGCTAGATAAAAAAGATTCTAGAAAGGAATAGGCTATGAAGAAATTAATCTATTTATTAAAAGCAGCCATGTCGCAAGATATGGATATGTTTAGATATAAGACAAAAGCCAGCGACTCAAGAACAAAACAAATAATATTTCCAATCATGCTTTCACTAATAGTAATGTTTGCAGTAGGAGTCTATGCTGAGATGTTTGCATTAGAATTTTCAAAAGTGAACCTAACGTACATAATGCTAACATTATTTATAATATTCACGATAATACTTACATTAGTAGAAGGAATATATAAATCACAAGGAATATTGTTTGATGCGAAAGACAATGACCTGCTATTTTCATTACCAATAGAAAAATCAAAGATACTGTTTGTAAGAATATTTAAACTACTATCATTTCAATTCTTATATAACGCATTATTTATGATACCTGCATATGTTGTGTACATATATTATGAACATCCAGGAATAAGTTTTTATCTAATATCAATATTAATGACATTTTTACTACCGATAATTCCAACAGTAATAAGTTCAATAATTGGATATGTAGTAAAAGCAGTATCTGTAAAATTTAAAGCTAAAAAAATAGTACAAACAGTGTTTACAATGATAATATTCTTTGGAATATTTTATATCTCACTAAACACACAAGCAATTTTAGAAAATGTTATAAACAATGCAGAAAGCATAAATGCAGTCATTAAAAAGGTGTATTACCCAGCAGGTGCATACATAGACTTGATACAGAACTTTAATTTAACAACATTACTGATTCTAATAGTGGTAAATATAGTGCCATTAGTGATTTTTATTATGATTGCAAGTAGATTTTATTTTGGAATAATATCTAAATCATCAGAAAAAGGAAAAAATAAAAAGCTAAAAAACATAGAAAGCAAAGTAAAAGTAAAAAGCAAATTATCAGCATTGGTATCAAAAGAATTAAAAAGATATTTTTCCTCAACAGTGTACATTTTTAATACGTCATTTGGTTTAATTTTATTATTGATAGTAACAATAGCGATGAGCGTGAACATAAATGGAGTGATAAATACGATAACAGAAGGAGAGGGAATTGATATAAACACGATTATTTCGCTGATGCCAAAAATATTCTTCTGCCTAGTTACATATACAGCCTGTATGACATCAATAACATCATCTTCAAGATCCCTAGAAGGAAAAAGCTTCAACATAACAAAAAGCTTACCAACATCTGTTGACACAATACTATTATCTAAAATCTTAATGAGCTGTATAATCACGATGCCAGTTATATTAATAAGTGATTTAATATTTTTTATAGCATTCAAAGTTGGAATAATAGATATACTATTTATTTTGGCAATATCAATATTAATGCCAATACTTATAGCAATAATCGGATTATTTACAAATCTAAAATATCCAAAAATGAATGCTTCATCAGACACAGAAGTTGTAAAACAAAGCATGAGCACAACAATAGCTGTGTTTAGTGGAATGATATTGGGACTTGTGTTTGCTGTATTAATGGTAGCAGGGGCTCAAACACCAAATACAAACTTATTTGTACTTATAGAATTAGTAGTTTTAGCAGTAGTTGTAATTGCACTATGGAGAAAGCTAAAAAAATACAGTAATAAAAGATTTAAAGAAATAAACGTATAGAATCTAGAAATTCTTTGGATTCTATTTTTAATGCCCAAAAAGTTGAAAAATATGCCAATTTGTGAGATAATATAAAAGAAGCCTTTAATCAAAAAGACTGATTTAGAAAGGAAAAAAATGACAGTAGACGAAATTAATAAAAAAATTCAAGAAAGAGGAGTTAGTGTAGAAGAAGCACCAAACTTAATAAAAAGGGCAAAGAAACTAAAAATGCCATCAGAAGTAATAACACAAATAATAACAGTAACGGGAAATAGAGAATTTATGCGCAAATGTGCAGAAGATCCAGATACGCCTATTTTGAGTGTTGACAGAGTAAAAATAATAAAATTAGTAAGAAATGAAGAATTTACTCTAAACATGTTATTTGGCAGACGTGGAACTTTTATGACCAGAGAAAAAGCAGAACTAATAAAATCATTAGATTCTCCAGAAGAAATAATTACGTGTCTAATAGCAAAAGAATTGCAACTTGATTCTCATATAAAGGCAAATATTGTAATCGAAAAGCAAGATGTAGAATTAGTAAAACAATGTTTAAAAAACCCTCAAATAATGTATCCAGAAGACATAAAAAGAGTTTTGCAAAGTGTAAAAGACAAAAACGTTTTAAGAGAATTCTTAGATGAAGTTGCAATGAGCAGTCACAAAGTAGCAATAATAGAAACAATAGGTGATAAAGAGTTTGCAAAAAGATGTGTAAAAGACAAAGGCCTTGTTGCATATCAACAAAAAGACCTTATTGCATACATAAATGACCCAGAATTCACAATACAGTGCTTAAGAGATAGAGAGATAAAACTAAACCAACAAGATAAAGTTGAGCTTATACAAACAATAGAAGAACCATATATTATAAAAGAATGCTTAAAAGACGAGAGGCTAGACCTATCTCCAGCAAGTAAAGTAAAACTAATAAAAGCAACAAGGGATGAAAAAACAATAAAAGAATATATGGAAAACCCAGAACTAGGACTGAAAAAACAAGAAAGATTAGTTCTTGCACTAGAATTTGGAAATGATGACTTAGTCCAACAATTAATGGCAGAAACAACGCAAGAAGTGAAAGAAATTAAAATCCCAGAGGGAATGACAGTTGGGATAGAAATAGAAGCGGCAAATCTAGAAGTAAACAATTCTATCTTCAAGAGATGGAAATCAAAAGAAGAAGAAAGTGTAGAAAATGGAGCAGAATACACATCTCCAATACTAACAGGAAGCAAAGGAGATAGCGAAGAAATATATTTTGTATGTAATGCACTAAAAACAATGGGAGCAATAGTAAATGGAGAATGTGGAGGACATATTCACATAGGAGAAAAATTCTTAACAACAGCACAATCATACAGAAATTTAGTAGAACTTTGGTGTAACTCAGAAGAGATATTATATGCAATTAGCAACAAAGAAGGAGAAATAACAAGACTTAAAGCGGTAGAAAAACATGCAGTTCCTCTATCAGGAAAAATCGAAAAAGCAATAAAAAGACAACAAATATATGTAGATGACAGAACAAGAGAATGTGACTTACTAATGAGTTTAATAGATATTCAAAAAGACAGATACTCTAGCGTAAACTTTAAAAACTATGCACATAGAATAAAAGAAACAATAGAATTTAGATTATCAAATGGAACATTAGACCCTGATGTATGGGTGGAAAACATAAACCTTTTTGGAGGAATAATGAATTCTGCAGAAAGATTAGCATCAATACAAAAAAAGCAGACAAGAACTCAAGAAGAGGAACAATATCTTCGTGATTTTGAAGAACTAAAAGACCCTACAATTACACAAGAAGAAAAACTAAAAAGACTATTAGCTCTTGCAATACCAGAAGAAGACAGACACATTTACCAAGCAAGATATGATACAAATATGGCAATGCTAGAAAAAAGTGGATTAGTATTATCAGAAATAAGGGAAAAAACAGCCAAAAAACCAATAGATATAGGAAGAATAGAACAATCATTATTTACAGGAGAAAAAGCAGTGAAAGCACAAAGTATTATAGAGGCAGAACGCAGACTAGAACAGGATAGGTGCAGAAATGCGCAAGAAACAGAACTAGAAATATAATTAAAGAAAAGAGGAAAACATGGAAGATAATTATCCAAAAGCATATAAAGAATTATATGAAATAATAAAAAACATTTCTTCAGAAGACTTGTCGAAAATACCAAAAGAGATACTACAAACAATAATAGATCAAAAAGACGATGATTACAAATTTGAATTTAACGGTGATATAGACAATTCAAACTTATTAGAAGAAACAAGAGCACTTCTAGCAGTAATCTATAAAAACTATTGGACAACACCAGAAGAAAGAAAAAGAATAGAACAAAAAATAAAAAATGAAACAAGAGGGTAAAAGCCCTCTTATTTTATTAGGAAAAATAAAGAAATCACCTTTTAAACAAACTAAACATAATATATACCAAAAACAGAAAGGGTGAAAAAGATGTATAGCTACATAATAGAAGGAGGAAAAAAGCTAGAAGGAGAAGTAAAAATATCTGGTTCAAAAAATGCGTCACTACCAATAATTGCAGCAACAATATTAAATGGCAAAAAAAGCAAAATTTACAATGTGCCAAACATACATGATATGCAAATAACATTAAAAATATTGAAATATATAGGTTGCAAAGTAAGCAAGAATAATGATAAAATAGAAATAGATTCCAAATACATAAACAAAAAAGAAATACCAGAACACTTAATGCGAGAAATGAGATCAACAGTAATACTAGCAGGAGCAATACTCAGCAGATTTAAAGAAGTAACATTCTCATATCCAGGGGATTGCGATATTTAGTGGATACGTCGGACAAACATAAGATAAATGAATGGATTAGGAAATTTGATTTTTTTAATTCAATTTGAATTTAAGAAAAACTCAATATTGGATTTTGTTTAGGCTTAGTTGATAATTATCTGCTTTTGTGATAGGATGAGTAAAAATAAAATAGTAATTTGCCGATAATCATTTTTTGAACA
>ULOC01056898.1_pt1 | contig 13403 bp, 12 predicted proteins | sample 1952181 | NCBI WGS metagenome assembly ULOC01 (sample SAMEA4835592, study PRJEB28245) | human gut metagenome | biome: gut microbiome; material: fecal sample | place: Denmark | collected 2008
GCCGTATTACCATCATGTGTTTGGTCTAGTGAGTGGGATGTGACAAATGGAAAATTGAATGCTTGGGTTCATCAAAGAAGTTGTGATGTACCATTAGGGCTTCCTTTTAATGTGACACAATATGCAGTTCTTTTATATATGCTTGCGAAAGTAAATCACTTAGAACCTGGAACTTTAGATTGGAGTATTAAAAATGCGCATATTTATGTCAATCAAATTGATGGTATCAAAGAACAAATGAAACGTTTTGAAGAAAATGGAGGATATGATGCTCCAGAATTATGGTTAAATCCAGAAATAACAGATTTTTATCAATTTGATCATTCGAAAGATTGCAAGGATATTAAAATAAAAAATTATAAACATATGGGACCAATTCGTTTCCCACTGGCAAAATAATGGAACATGTAGTTTTAATTGCTGCAATCGGAGAGAATTTAGAGCTTGGTAAAAAAAATCAATTAATATGGCATTTGAAAGATGACTTGAAATTTTTTAAAGAAAAAACAATGGGACATGATATAATTATGGGATATCAAACATTTTGTTCTTTACCAAAATTATTACCAGGAAGAAAACATATTGTATTAACGCATCGCAATATAAATTTTCCAGAGGGAGTGATTGTATGTCATTCCTTAGATGAAGTGAAGGCATATATTAAAAGTCAAAAGAAAGATTGTTATATTATTGGTGGAGCTAGTGTATATCGAGAAATGTTAGATGATTGCGAAAAAATGTATTTAACTAAAATAGAAGCAAGTGATAAAGAAGCGGATGCTTATTTTCCTAATTTTTTGGAAAGTGAATTTGAAATGAGAACGTTAGCAGAACATCAAGAAAATAATATTTGTTATAAACATTTAGAATATGTGAGGAAAAAAAGATGAGAGGCAAATTAATTGTTATTGAGGGAACCGATTGTTCCGGAAAAGAAACACAAGCAAAATTATTAATTGAACATTTAAAAAAAAGGGGAATGAAAGTAGAAATATTTAGCTTTCCCAATTATGATTCTCCAACAGGAAAAATTATAGGGGGGCCATTTTTAGGAAAACCGGCGATTGGTGAAGGTTGGTTTGAAGAAGGTGCTGTTTTGGTAGAACCAAAAGTAGCTGCTTTATATTATGCGGCTGATAGACGCTATAATTTACCAAAAATAGAAGAAAAATTAAATCAAGGTATTTCATTAATCTTAGATAGATATGTGTATTCTAATATGGCTCATCAAGCGGGAAAAATAGAAGATACCAATGAGCGTATGAATATGTATGCTTGGTTAGATATTTTAGAATTTAAACTATTAGAATTACCAAAGCCTGATATTGCCATTTTTTTGCATATGCCATCTATGTTTGCCAAAAAATTAAAACAAAATAGGAATGAGATTCCTGACCAATTAGAAAGTGATGAAGAATATTTAAAGAAAGCGGAAAATGCATATATTGAATTAGCAAGCGTTTATAAATGGAAAACAGTAGAATGTGTAGAAAATAACACAATTAAATCGATTGAACAAATTGGTGATGAAGTATTAAAACTTGTATTAGAAAAATAAAAAAGCACTTAATTTCTATTTCGTGCTTTTTCTTTTACCTTTACAAAAACTTTAGAATTGGGAAGGGTTGGATGATTTTCTAATTCATAATGATTCAATAATTGTCTAAAATATTGATTGATGTTTACATTTTTTAATTCTTGATTTGAAAATAATTGTTGGATTGTATTTTGAAATTCTGCTTCTTCATTTAGACCAAAAGATTTAAAGAAAGCAGGAATGACTTCAGGTTGATTCATTTGACAGCAAAAACTAGCTAATAAATCAACATGTGTACAACAATAAAAATAATGATTCATAATTGAAATATAATCAGAATTAGGATGTAATAAAAATTGAGATAGATAACAATTAGGTAAATGATATTTATGTAAAATAAATAGTTTAGGATCTACGATAAAAGAAGGATATTCTGTTATTTGAGCATTCACTAAATTGGAAATATAAACTTGGTCTGTATCAGGATTTATAAAAAGGTGTGAATACCAAAATAAAGATGGAATGACAATGTTGTATTGGTGTAAAAATTCGATGAGATGAGTAATCTGCATATAATAGTCAGTAATAGAATCAATATCATCAATATATTTATCTACTGTATGTTCAAAAGATTTTAAGTTTTTTCTTTTTGTCTCATAACCAAGATACATATTATTTTCTTTATTTAATAATAGGGTATTAGGAATAATCATTTGTTTGTGATTGATTGTTTCTAAATAATTTATTTTTTCAAAATCGATTGTTATAGCACTAGGGAACTGTTTTAAAAAATGGGGATTATAGATATCCCAAATACAATCTTGAAATTGATATACTGTTTTAATTTGATCTTTAAAAATTGGTTGAGCTCTAGACAAAATTTTGTCATCTATTATTTTTTGCTTCATAAAAACGCTCCCTTACATTATCAACTTTTTTCTTTTTACAAAACGGGAGTTTTGATCTAATTGATAATCATTTTCTAATGCTTGAATATAAGGATATGCATCTCTAATATCAAATTTATTTTCATCAAAGAAATATAGTTGTTTTAAATAAAGGAATAATTCTTTTTCGGATTCTAAACCATATTGTTTTAAAAATTTAGAAATGGTATTTGTATAATCAATACCTTGTTCTTCTTGTTCGACAATTTGGTATGATAAATTTACACCAAGTGTATATATGAAAAATTGATTCATTAAATTAAATTGATCAAAATTAGGTCGATATAGATTATGTTGATCATCGCAATATTTAAGAGAGCCATAAATACGATCTAAGATTCTAGAATCATTCAAAAATGGATTAATATGAATAGATTGATAGTCTTCTATTTGTAATGTATCTACTCCTGATAAACGTAATGTCTCTTTTTTGATATCATAAAAGATAGAATGTTCTGAAAATAGATTTGGAAAAACAATATGATATTTGTGTCCTTTTTTAATTAATTCATTCAATTCTTCGAAGAAAATGGAAATCACTGTTAATTTATCTTGTAAATCAATATCTCGTAATTGACTAGAAATAGATATCCTTGGATATTTGTTTTCTGAATATCCTAAATAATCGTGAGTTGGTTTTGTATCAAAAATTAATTCATTAGTTGTTAAAAGATTTTGTAAATCTTTTATTTGATTTAAGATAGATAATTTTTCTGGTTCTGTTTCTTTTAAATAATTAAAGTGTTCATCTTCTTTATCTAAAATATGATAATAATATTTAGAATCTTCTAGTAATTTATGTGAAAAAGAGGAAAAAGATGGCTTTAGGAAATCATTTTCATTTTGATAGACAATCTTCATAACATACCTCCTCACATCTTGAATTCATTATAAAAAAGATAGAAAATTTTGTCAATCATTTCATAAACTGATATAGGTGATGATATGAAAATCATTTCTCATAGAGGAATCTGTGAACATAGTAAATGGAAAGAAAATACCTTAGAAGCACTTCTTTTTGCATTACAACAAAAAGAAATAGATGGAATTGAATTAGACGTTAGGATGACAAAAGATCATGTACTTGTCATTCATCATGATGTTATGATTCATAGTAGTAGTGATGGTACAGGAGTGATTTCCTGGTTGACACTTTCTGAATTATATCAATATAATTTTGGCACAAAGAAACATCCTAGCAAAATTGCAACTTTAGAAAATTTATTACAAAATATTCATTCAAATAAAGAAATATTAATTGAAATAAAATCAGATTATGAAGAAAATATTATGATTCAAAAAATTTGTGAATTGTTAAAGAAATATTCTTTTTTAAATATTAAAATATGTAGTTTTAAAGAAAGTATTTTAAGAAAAATAAAACATCAATATCCAAAGATTGATGTTGGTAAAATTACATTTTTAAATCCAGAAAAAAAAGAAGTTAACTTTAATTTCTATTCTGTTTATTATAAGAATATTTCATCACATTTTTCTTCTAATTATGTTTGGACTATTAAAAATAAAAAGGAACTTTCTTTTTTAAAACAGAATAAAGATTTTGAAGTATTAAATATTATTACAGATATTCCTAAAACTGTTTTTTATGAGCGAAAATGATATCCTCCGCAAAGGGGAGTTGCTTTTTCTGTAATAATCATTGGATTTTTCTCTATTGTTTTTATTAATGAAATGATTTTTTTTCTATATTTTCTTTTGGTTAAAATCATTAATACATATTTTTCGTTTTCTTTTCCTAATGCTTTTACACTGGTAACTGCAAAGTGGTGATTACGAAGAAGTTCAGTAATTTTTTTTCCATTTTGTTTTTCAATAATAATGGTTAATAAATAATATCCTAAAGCAATTTTTTCTTCTAATACACTTCCGAAATAAGAACCAGCGAAACTGCCTAGGGCAAAAACAATAATCTTTAAGGGATCGTTTTTGATGTCGACAACGACTGCACCAGTCACTAAAATCCAAACGAGAGCAACTACAAATTGTAAGATTGCTCCAATTAATTTTTTTCCGTTTGCTACAACAATTAATCGTAGTGTTGCTAATGCATTTTCTATAATTTTGGATAAGAAGATTAGAATATATAACAAGAGTATCACACTCCCTTTTTAGTATGAGAAAAAATATAGTTGTTATTCTAAAGTAATCTATTTATTTTTCTTTTAAAACTATGCTATAATGAAAATGCTAAGAGAGGAGTAGTTGTTATGGGAAAATATCTAAGATTGTTACGTGTTCATCATTATTTAAAAAATGGTTTAATATTTTTACCTTTACTATTTAGTGGAGATTTATTTCAGTGGAATTTATTAGGACAGACAATGATTGGATATTTATCTTTTTGTTTGATTGCTTCTTCTATTTATATTTATAATGATATTCAAGATATAGAAAAAGACAAAATGCATCCTATTAAAAAGAAAAGACCAATTGCAACCGGAGAAATATCTTTAAAGAAAGCAATTATAATAGGTTTGTTATTATTTTTAGCAGCCATAGGATGTCAAACAATTGGTTATTTATTATTTCATAATCAAGGTTTTATTGTATCAACTGTGATTATGTTAGGCTATTTTATAATGAATTTAGGTTACAGCAAAGGTCTTAAAAATGTACCAATTATTGATGTTATGATTTTAGCTTTAGGATTTGTTCTTAGAGTATTGTATGGTGGGGCAATTACAAATACTGAAATTTCTAGCTGGTTATTTTTAACTGTTCTTTCTATTTGTTTATTTGCAGGATTTGGAAAACGTCGTAATGAAATGATAAAAAATAAAACAACTTCTAGAAAAGTATTACAAGCTTATACAAAGTCATTTTTAGATAAAAGTATGTATTTGTTTTTAAGTTTAGCACTTGTTTTTTATTCTTTATGGTGTACAAACGGACTCCAATTTATAGAAAATAATTTATTGACTTATAGTATTTTATTTGTAATATTTATTGTTTTAAAATATGCTTTGACGATTGAACAAGATTCGTATGGAGATCCAATCGATGTGATATTACAAGATAAACTATTAATGGTAGTATCTGTTATTTATATTGTATATATGGTGGTGGCAATTTATGCATAAAAAAATAGATGTTTATGATTTTGATGGTACTATTTATGATGGTGATAGTACTGTTGATTTTTTCTTGTTTTCATTAAGAAGAAATCCTAAGATATTATTTCAATTACCTATCATAATTTGGTATGCTTTTTTATATTTTACACATATTATTTCTCTTCAATCTTTTAAATCTCATTTCTTTTTATTTGTAAAAAAGATTCCAAATGTTGATCGTGAACTTGAATTATTTTGGAATCAGAAAGAACATAAGATAAATCCCTTTTTTTTACAAAAAATGAAAGAAAAGAAAAAAAGTTATGTTATTTCTGCTTCGCCAGAGTTTTTGTTAAAACCAGTATTAAAACAATGGAAAAATATTTCTGTTATTGCAAGCAGAGTTGATAAGAAAACAGGAAAATTTACTGGTAAAAATTGTAAAGGAGAAGAAAAAATTAATCGTTTAGATGAAACGGTAAAGAATTATATCATTGAAGAATTTTATTCTGATTCAACAAATGATTTACCGCTTGCTAGAATTTCAAAAAAAGCTTATTTTGTGACTCATGGTAAAGTAGAAGAATGGAATTTGGAAACCAAAAAAACAAAATTATGGGACTTTAAAACTTTTCAATTATCATGGCTTATCATGATGTATTTATTGTGTGTTCTTGTCTTTTTTCATCTTTTTAAACTATGTGATATTGAAGGTGGCTTATTTTTTATTCAACTACTAAGTATTTTTATTCCATTACTTTTTTATTTATTTCAAAAGAATATCAAAATAAAACGAAAAATCATCATAGGAATGTTTTATCTGATTTTATGTATTGGTCTTCCTTTTATATTTTCTAATACATATGATTTAACACAAGATGGAAATGGATACCATAAATTATCAATTGCGTATTTAAAAAATGGTTGGAATCCCATTTATCAAAGTCATGATGACTATGTAAAAGAAAATCATTTAAACAGTTATGGAAAAAATGGTCTTTGGATTAATCATTATCCCAAATCATTAGAAACTGTTTCTGCTGTCATGTATGAAATGACAGGTTCTATTGAAAGTGGAAAAGCTGTAACAACTCTTGTTTTAATTTCAATGTCCTTACTGACTTTTAGTTATCTCAGTCTATTTTTGAATAAAATTCCAAGTTTTATTTTATCAGTGTTATTGGCACTGAATCCAATTGTGCTTGCTCAATTGTTCAATTATTATGTAGATGGCTTAATGGGGCTATGTTTTGCAATGGAGCTTATTCTTTTATTGACAATTACAATCACGAAAAAACAAGATTATAAAATATGGCTTTATTTAACAGCAGTATGCGCTATATTTGTGAATTTAAAATTCACAGGTTTATTATATTCAGGATTGATTGCAGCAGTATTTTATTTTTATTGGTTATTTCATTATAGAAAAGATAGAGAATGGTTATCTATTTTTAAAAGGGCAACTGGTTGGTTTATTTTAGTGTTTTTTACTTCTATTTTTATAGTGGGATCTTCTTCCTATATAAAAAATACTTTTACTGTTGGAAATCCATTATATCCATTATTAGGCAAAAATAAAGTAGATATTGTAACCAAGATGGAACCAAAAAGCTTTAATCAGAAAAATTCATTAGAAAAGTTTATTATTTCTTTCTTTTCTAAAACAGAAAATGTAATATATGGTCAAGGGGAACCACAGTTAAAAAATCCACTTCATGTATATGATAGTGAATTAGAAGAAATTTTGATTCCTGATGTTCGTATTGCAGGTTTTGGACCTTTATCTGCTTGCTTTTTTATACTGGGAACGATTTTGTTGATCATAGAACTTTATTTATTAAATCGTAAAAATAAAGAAAAAATGAAATATTTTGTATTGCCGATTGTTTGTATTGTATTATCTTGTATTTTAATAGGGGAAAGTTGGTGGGCAAGATATGTTCCACAACTTTATATGCTTCCATGGTTATCTTGTGTTTTATGTTTTATGATATCATTAAAAAATAAAAAGGTATTATATATGCTTCGCACACTAGGAATCATAACCGGTGTTATTATGGTAATAAATGCTTCTTTCTATTTAAACTCTAGAATCCAAGATTTTGATACTTTTCAAGGAATTCAAAAAGATTTAAACGAATTAAAACAACAGGAAAATATTAAATTACAATTATCAGTACCAGAATTTTTTGCTTATTATTATAATTTAGATGATGAAAATATTTCTTATCAAATTGTAAAAGAAGAAATGAAAGAAAATTATATTTATAAATATCATTGGCAGTTAAAAATATTACAAGAACAGTAGGAGGTTGTTATGAAAAAGAAAAAAATAGTAGAAGTAAAACAAATTACATGGTTTTATAAAATATTAAGTATCATTATGATGGCTTTATTTGGAATGATCATACTAAGTACTATTTTTAATAATCGTAGTGTTGTAGTCAAATTGGCATTTTGGCAAATTTTATTAGGAACTATTTTAGTAAGTGGAATTTTATTTGGAATTTGGTATTTATTGCAGAAAAAACTATCCAATGTTACTAAAAAACAAGAGTTTATGATTGTATTGATATTATTTTTAATTATTATTATAGTTCAGGGAGTTGTTGGATATTATTTATTTGAAAAACCGGATTGGGATTGGAAAATCGTTTTTGAGAATGCTATGAACTTTGCACAAGGAAATCAGGATCAAGTAGCTTGGTGGTATATGCAACAATTTCCAAATAATGTTTTTCTATTTGTGTTACAGGCTGTTTGTTTTAAATTGTTATATATGACACATTTAGTTCCTCAAACTTATTTAGCAACATTGGGAGCATCTGTTGTCATAAATATCATTGTAATAGATATTGCTATGATTTTAACTTGGTTAACAGTACGCAATTTATTTGGAAAAACAGCAGGTATTTTTAGTATTATTATGATGATTCTTGGAAATTCATTTTTTACATTTGTACCAATTTTGTATACAGATACTTTGGCCTTATTTATTCCAATTGGCATGTTATATGTTTATTCATGTTATTTAAAAAAGAAAGAGTTAACATGGCAGCAAGGAATTTGGTATTATGTACTATTTGGCATTTTATTATTTCTTGGAGCAAAAATAAAATTTACTTGTGTAATTATGATGATTGCTATTTTTATGGATTTATATTTCCGTAAAATTTCTTGGAAACAATTTGGACAAATGTTAGGTAGTATTGTTTGTACTTTTATAATTTGTACTCTTTTATTTACTGGATTTCAAAATATATATTTTAAAGAATTAAAAGGTGTTTCAAATACACCAAACAAAGTTCCATACACACATTGGATTATGATGGGACTAAAAGAAAGAAAATCTACCATACCAGGTGTTTCATTTGTTGGTGCATATGATGTAGATGATTATGCATTTACATTTAAAACTGAGCCAGAAAAAAGAATGCAAAAAAATATAGATGAAATTGGAAAACGTTTAAAGAAACATGGTATGATTGGTTATCCTAAATTTTTATATGACAAATTACAGTTTACATGGAATGATGGAAATTATTATGGTTCTGCATTAATAGGCGCTGATCCAGTACGTAATCATAATTTAGCACGAGATATTTATAATTCTGGCGGAAAATATAATGATTATTTAGTAATCACTCAAGATGGAGTGGCAATCTATTTATATTTGATGTTTGTATTGATATCTTTTTCTTATTTAAAAAATAAGAAGAATAAGTGTCACGTAGCTTTATTAGCGGTTTTTGGATTATTAGTTTTCTTATTGTTGTGGGAAGCTAGTCCAAAATATTTATTACATTATTTGCCTGTTTTTGTTGTGCTAGGTGTATATGGTACACAAATATGGACTAGTTGGTTAGAAAATAAAAAAACTTCTGTAAAGGAGTAGAAGCATGGCTAAAAAAAGTAAACAAAATTATTTGTTAGAGACTCTAATTATGAATTGATGCGAATTGTATCTATGTTTATGATTGTAGTTTGGCATATATTATTTCACGGAAATGTGGATACCTAAGCAACAGGCATTTTAACATATGCATTATACTTATTAGAAGCCATATTAGTTGTCCATGTTAATTCTTATTTATTAGTTACAGGGTATTATCAATGCAAAAGTCAATTTAAATTAAATAAACTAATTTCTTTAAATAATGCGTCATGGTTTTATCGTGTAATTATTTTAATTACTTTATCGTTATTGCAAGTGATTCAAGTTGAAAAAGTAGATATAATAAGAGGATTTTTTCCTCTTGATTCATGTGCTTATTGGTTTATTCAAATGTATTTGTTTTTATATTGTTTTAGCCCATTTATCAATCAATTTATTAAATGCTTAACACAAAAACAATTTCAAATGTTATTAATTTTATGCTTTATTATTTTTTCAATCTTACCAAGTATTAGCATGCAAATGATTATTAATATTGATAAAGGACATTCTTTTATGAGTGTTGTATTTATGTATTTATTAGGGGCATATTTTAGATATTATCCTGTTCAAAATCTATCTTTTTTTAAAACAAATTCAAAAAAGAAAAATCAAATTTTATTTTTATCTGGTTTTATTTGTTGTTTTCTAATTAACTTTTTATTTTGCTGTTTTGGTAAGTTTTTAATGAATGGTGGAGAAATTACAAAATTTTTAGGTGAAACTATTAATTTAGCATTTTTATCTTATGGAAATCCATTGGTAATATTAGGATCTTTAATGTATTTCTTTTGGTTTGGAACATTTGTATTTAAAAATAAATGGATTAATAAAGTTGGAAAGTTAACGTTAGGAGTATATCTCATCCATGATAATCCTTATACAAGAGTTTGGCTATATCCAGTACTAGGTTTTACTGAAGGAAAAATCTATACAGGAATTATTATCATTGCAAAAGTATTTGCATGTGCTTTTTTAATTTTTATATTATGTATTATTTTAGAATGGTTAAGACAGTTACTATTTCAAAAAATAAAACAATTAAAAATTGCAAAGTGGATTCATAAAAAATGGCAAAAATGCATGAAGCAAATGATATTTTTGTTAAAAATAGAAACAAGCTGGGAATAAAATTTTTAAGAGATAGAAAATCTATCTCTTTTTTGATATAATAAAAATAGGTGAGTAAAATGAATCATAATGCTTTTTGTAAAAATATTGAAACTGTTTTAGAAGAATTGATTACAAGTAATGAAGGTCTTAAAACTAATGAAGTTTTATTAAGACAAAAACAACAAGGTAAAAATGAATTAAAAGCTAAAAAAACAATGACATTATTTGACATGATGATTGAGCAATTGACAGATAAGATGATTATTATTTTATTGATTGCATCTATTTTATCTTTTTTCTTAGGAGAAACATTAGAGGGTATTGTTATTTTAATTATTATTTGTATTAATATGATTGTAAGTATTATTCAAGAAAAGAAGGCAGCTGACGCAATTGCTGCATTAAATAAAATGAATGCTCCATATGCATATGTATTACGAGATGGTGATAGAAAAAAAGTTCTCGTTTCTGAGTTAGTAGTAGGAGATATTGTTTACTTGGAAGATGGTAGTATTGTTCCTGCAGATATTCGTTTAATGGAAGAACATCAATTAATGATTGATGAATCATCATTAACAGGAGAAAGTGTACCAGTACAAAAAGATGCTACAGTGACACTTGCTGAAAATACACCATTAGCAGATCGTAGTAATATGGCATATTCTTCTACAATTGTAACGTATGGAAGTGGAATTGGAGTTGTGACTGCAATTGGAATGAATACAGAAGTAGGAAAAATTGCTCGTATGTTAGACAGTGAAGATGATTTAGAAACACCTCTAAAAAAGAAATTAAATAAAGTAGGAACAACGCTTAGCATTGTAGGAATTGTTATTAGTATTTTGATTTTTATCATAGGACTTTTCTATGGGAAAGATATCATTTCGCTTTTGATGATTTCTATTTCACTTGCAATTTCGGTAATTCCTGAAGGATTGCCTGCAACGGCAACAATTGTAATGGCTCTTGGAGTAGAAAGAATGACAAAGAAAAATGCCTTAGTCAAAAAACTTCCAGCCGTAGAAACGTTAGGAAATGCTAGTGTAATTTGTACAGATAAAACAGGAACTCTTACAGAAAATAAAATGACAATTACAAAATTATTATGTTATGATGAAATTATGAATGAAATTCATGAAATTTCAAATAATATACCAGCAGACATTTTTAATTGTATGGTATTATGTAATCATGCAACATATGAAAATGGTAAGACAACAGGAGATCCAACTGAAGGAGCTTTGTTAGAATTTGCTCAAAAATATCATTTCGATACTGAACAAATGAAAAAAGACATGCCTATTTTGCATGAACAACCATTTGATTCTATTCGTAAACGCATGACAGTTGTTGTTCAAAATGATGAATCATATACTTGTTATACAAAAGGCACTGTTGAAGAAATGTTAGAACTTTGTACTCATATTTTAGTGGATGGAAATGAAAAACCAATCACTTATCAAGAAAAAGAACAAATTATTAAAACTTGTGAAAAATTATCGAACGAAGCATTACGATTATTAGGCTATGCAAAAAGAACAATTACAGAGCTTCCTAAAAATGAAGATGAAGATGTAGAAATGCGTCTTACTTTTATGGGAATGAGTGGTATGATTGATCCTCCAAAAGAAGAAGTAAAAAGTGCAATTGCAGCTTGTCATGAGGCAGGAATTCGTGTCATTATGATTACTGGAGACCATAAACTAACAGCTACAGCAATTGCTAAAAACTTAAATATATATCATGATGGAGATTATGTAGTAACAGGTGATGAACTCCATCAAATGAAAGAAGAAACGTTAGAAGAAAAGATTGATCATATAAGTATTTTTGCTAGAGTAACACCAGAAGATAAACTTCGTATTGTAAAAGCATTACAAAAAAATAAAGAAGTAGTAGCAATGACTGGTGATGGAGTAAATGACTCTCCAGCATTAAAAGCCGCTGATATTGGAGTTGCTATGGGAATTCAAGGTACTGATGTTGCAAAACAAGCTGCTGATATGATTTTATTAGATGATAATTTCACAACAATAGAACATGCTATTAGAGAAGGAAGACGAGTATATTTTAATATTCAAAAAGTAATTCAATTTCTTTTAGCAGGAAACATTTCAGAAGTATTAATTATTTTTCTAGCTATGGTTATGAATTTAGAAACACCAATTCTAGCTATTCATATTTTATTTGTCAATTTAATTACTGATACACTTCCTGCTTTGGCATTAGGAGTAGATCCAGAAGATGATAGGACGATGAAACATAAACCGATTAAAAGTGGTAGCTTATTTGAAAAAGGTATGGTTGCAAGAATTATGTTCTGTGGAATTTATATTGCATTCATTTCTTTTATTGCATATGGTATTGGTAGTATGATTGATTACAAACAAGCAATTACTATGACATTTTTAGTTCTTTGCTTATCACAAATTGTTCATTCATTAAATCAACACTCTAACATTGTTTCTGTTTTTTCCAAAAAACACGAAAAGAATAAATATTTATATATTGCCATGGCAATATCTGCAACGTTATTAATTCCAATTACTTGTATCCCATTTATTAGTAACTTTTTCTCACTATCACCTTTAAATTTGAAAGAGTGGCTCATCGTATTTGGCTTATCTATTTCTCCATTATTTGTTGTAGAACTATTTAAGTGGATTAGGAGAAGTACAAGTCATTCAATGATTTAAATTTTACATCCAGCATATGCTGGGTGTTTTTTAATTATAAAAAAGTAAAAACATATCAATATGATGTAAAGGAAAAGAAAACAACTTTTCACGGTGATTGGA
>ULOC01044591.1_pt1 | contig 13381 bp, 17 predicted proteins | sample 1952181 | NCBI WGS metagenome assembly ULOC01 (sample SAMEA4835592, study PRJEB28245) | human gut metagenome | biome: gut microbiome; material: fecal sample | place: Denmark | collected 2008
TTAAAAACAGAATGCTTATGAGCAAGGTATTTCAAGTCAAGCCTAAGCGCCTTAAACGCTCTAACGGTACAGTCCTCACTCCCGATATGGTAGTGACAGTAACAACCATGCAGCACACCGCCACCCCTTTTTATAATGGAGCCAAGGAGGTGCAAGAAGCCTACATGCGCATCTATGCTTTCGATTATAAGAAAGCATGCTGCAATCCGAATGATTTTGAATTTAAAAAGTTGGACTAAAAATGAAAGCATGATATGGGTAATGAATCTAATAAATGGAACCAGATAATGGTGGCAGCAATGGCTGTTCCTGGTATAAAGGTGAATAGAGCTTCCTTTTTACAAGAAGAACTTTCTAACCGTCATATTGACCAAAACACTATAAGTTTGTGTATACAAGAAAATCCTGTTAAACATATAACCATGGATAAGCTTGACGCAATAGCAAAAGCTTGCATCAAAAATCATACGATAAAGGTTACTTCTATATCTGCTGCAGCTGGAATTCCAGGTGGTTTTGCTATGATAGGAACACTACCTGCTGATACTGCGCAATATTATTATCATGTATTAAAGCTTGCTCAGAAATTAGCCTACATATATGGATATCCTTCTTTGCTGGACGAAAATGGAAATCTGACAGATAATGCTATCAATGTATTGACAGTTTTTGTCGGTGTTATGTTTGGCGTTTCATTAGCTAATCAAACATTGTCAAAAATGTCGCAGGCTTTTGCTGAGCAAGTGGTTAAGCGTTTGCCACGTATGGCCTTGACTAAGACAGTTTGGTATCCTATAATTAAGCAGATAGCAAAATGGTTAGGTATCAAGGTAACAAAAGATAGTTTGGCTAAGGGAGCGGCTAAGGTGGTTCCTTTTTTAGGAGCTGGACTGTCTGGTGGTATAACATATTTTACCTTTAAGCCGCAGGCAAACCGCTTGATGAAGCATTTGCGTGAGGATAGTAAGGTTTTTGCTTCGGTAGAATATAATGCATATTAAAAATATAAAAACGATATGACGAAAGGATTAGATTGTCTACAAAATGCAATAAAATGGTATGAAGATAGGTTTTGTGTGCGTTTTACACCGGCAGTGATTTATTCTTTATATCCTAGAGAAGGGGAATATGGTTGGCCGCAACCATGGCCAATTCCGGATTCTGCAGGAATCTATGCTTTCTTAGATTCAAATAAGACCATTGTGTATATAGGAAAAGCAAGTCAAATGGGGGCAAGGCTTAGTCATTATTTTGGATATGGGGAAAATGCTAAATGTATCTTAAAGGATAAACGTATTGATGATATTTCCTATGTTCAATGTTATTCTTGTAGCCCAGAAGAACCCTATGCTTGTCTTTCTCTTGAAGAATATTTAATATCAGAAATGAATCCTAAATATAATAAAATAGGAAGAACGGAATGGTAGTAAAAAACTTGTTCCTTATGATAATTGAAAATATTACCTCAAGCAGTCTTATTTCGAAACATAATCTTGTAAAGATATAATATGGCAAAGAATTTTGAAGATATTCTAACTTCTATGTTAGAACAATTAGAAAACAATCCTAACCAGGATATTGATGTACTGGTTAAGGATGAGTGTGAGAAAATGGGAGTTTCGGAGGAAGGCAAGGCTTTGCTCTCCGAGACTAACGAGTATATTGATGGCTTTGCAGAGAAAATGGCTGCATTGCAAACGGCTAAGGAGGATGGAAAGTCTCGTAAGCAATGGATGCTTGAGGAGATGGACCGAATATTGAAGGGACATGACGAGCAGGAGAAGGCTGAAATCGTCTCTGCCATTTCTGATGCTGGTGAGAATGTGAACAATGAAACTTTAACTAACGAGGAGGACTAAATTTATGAAGTACACTGAGTATAATGAAGATGCAGGGCGCAATGAGTTTGGTGCTCATTTGGAGAGTGAAAGCAGAAAGTATTCAGCCCTTCAATCCTTGTTGGCTGGTAAGCTGTTGGAAAAGGATGAGGTAGAGAGTCTTAGAGAGTTTAAGTTTGTTCAGCAATTCTTGGATTCCCCAATCGGTGATGCTTCAGAAGCAAAGTTGAAGAAGGCTTTTGCTGCTGCCGTTATAATGGCACAAGAACAGGGGACTTTGCCTTTCTCTCTTGCAGACAAAAGTCCAATAGCTATTGCAAGTGCCATTGATGAGGGATTAAATCGTGTTAAGTTTGCATACAAAGTTTCGAAAGAGGAGCTTGATGTCGTTGAGGTGGCGGATAAGTTAATAGATGCTACTGTAGCTCGTGTGGTGACAGTTGTTGACAAAGTGATAGAGAGGGGAGTTCCTGTTGTTTTGGATAAACTTTGTAAAGTAATAGCCAAAGTTTATCCTCCTGCTGCAGTGTTCGTTCCTGTTATCAAAGCGGCAGAGAAATATATAGTGCCTATTGCTAAGATGGCGGTAAGAAAAGGATTGTCTGTTGTGGCGGAAGGTGCGAAGTCTTTTATTCGCTCAACGGTTAAAACATTGAAAAATGGGGTTAAGAAGTTTGTTTCTTGGCTGGTGAATTAAAAAACATTATTGGTTATGAGAATAATAGTAAAGGCGAAGCCTATACGAATAAGAATAAAGTCTGGTGGGGAAGAACACTCCTCACTTGACTCTTTGCGCCAGAATCTCTGTGTGCAAGACTTGTGGCCATTGGTAAAAGACAAGCGGTTGTCAAGATGGTTGAGGCAGTTGGGTGAAGTGGATTTGGCTCATGCGATAGATGCTTTGTCTGTAGGTCAACTTGATGTTTCTACATATTTTAAAATATTATTTCTTTTTTTAAAAGATGAAATGTATGCTCATTGCGTAATGGATCTATATGCTTTGGTTTCATACTGGCATGATAGTGAAATGAAGATGTCTAAAAATTATAAGTCATTGCTCAAATTTCTGTTAAGTCAGTATAAAGGTGCCAAATACTTATTTGACCACTATCCTAATGAGATTTCGGTTTCTGAGTGGTGGAACGTATTTTGCAAGTTCCAGAGCGATGAAGACCCTGATTTTTTGTTCGCACAAGGGAAATTGGCATTTGATGGCTTTACAAAAAGTGATGGCACAAAAATTAAGGATATAGTTCTTGCTGAAGGCTTGATAAAAAAGGCTGCGGATTTTCATAATCAAGAGGCTATTGATTTTATAAATTCTAATAAGTTGAACGTTGCCAAAAAGTTAACGATGTTGACTCCTGAGTCAAAAGTAAAGATTGATAGTCTAATTATTAGATGGAAAGAGGACAGATTGGGCTTTGTAACCAAAAAGACTAGTTACGATGAGGAGATTGTATGGAACGTCAAACAATTACTACAGGAATTTACATCTTTGTGGAAAACTTATACCATGTTTAGTTGGAAGGATGTAAGAGAAGAGGCAGAAGCTAAATATGCTGAATTAGATGAATCGGATATCTTTTATAAGGAACGTAAGTTTGTGTTGGATTTAGTAAAATATTCTTGTAATGTGAAAACATCTGGCTTATTTGTGAAATTAGCAGAAGATTACCATTATCCATTGGCACTATATATGATTCGGATCACCAACAAAGGTGCATTGACAAAAAAAATGCAAAGTATGATACAGGATAATGTTTTGAATGATTATGGCTTGCAAAATAGCATTGATGGATTTCGTTTTATCAATGCTAAGTTTGCTGATAGGCTAGTTTTTATAGTTGACCATTTGTTTAAATATTAAAACCTTGCGATATGAACAAGAAAGTTATTTCTGATTTTCAGAAGATGATAGATGTCAATACACCTATCATCTATATCAACGACTATGATTTTGTACGTATAGACGAAATAATAGTTGAGATTGTGGGCAATAGCAAGGTATTTGAATGGAATCCTGCAACAGGCACAACCAACTTTAAAACGAAAGAAAGTCAAGGCTTGGGAGAGAATGATACACTGGAGCAATTCTTGCGTGATAAATATACTGTTGATGTCAATCTGAAGGAAAAGTTCTTGGTGTTGAAGGATATTCAAGATTTTATTGAAGAGCCGGCAATCAAGTCATTGCTTCAGTTGATAGCTCAACGTAAGTTGTATGATAGAGATTATAATACAACAGTCATTATAGTTTCTTCTGTTCTTAAAGTACCGCAAGAATTGGAGAAGTATGTGTCCTACTTGGATATTCCATTTCCTGAAGAAAAAGAAATCAATCAGCTTATAGACGAGCATGTAGAGGTGAACTGCTATGACAATTTCAAAGATGAGGACAGAAAGAAACTGATGCCATCTTTGAAGGGTATGACGAGCTTTGAGATAGACCGAATGCTTGATATGGCAATGAGCAGCAATGGCTCGTTGAGTGCAGAGGATACTGAAATGATTCTTCAACAGAAGAAGGCGATGGTTAAAAAGTCTGGATTGCTGGAGTTGATAGATACCCCTGAAAAATTGGACAGCATCGGAGGTATGGATGCCTTGAAAGGTTATTTGGAACGAAAGTCAAGGGTTATTTCTGACTTGCCAAAGGCACAAGAGTTTGGCGTATCTATACCGAAAGGTGTGTTTATCGTTGGAATGCCTGGTTGTGGAAAGTCTCTTTGCGCCAAAGCATCTGCTGCACTTTTCAAAACTCCTTTGTTGAAGTTGGATATGGGCAGCATGATGGGTAAGTATGTAGGAGAGAGTGAGAGCAATCTGCGTAAGGCCATCAAGATTGCTGAGGCTGCAGCTCCTTGTGTGTTATGGATAGATGAGATCGAGAAGGCGTTTTCTGGAGTTGGAGGAAATAATGATATTATGACACGAATGTTTGGTTATTTTTTGTCGTGGATGCAAGAAAAGCAGAGTAGTGTTTATGTTATCGCCACTGCTAACAATGCCGACAATTTGCCACCAGAGTTAAAACGTAAGGGACGGTTTGATGAAATATTCTGTGTAAACCTTCCTGATAAGGAGGAGCGCAAGGCAATATTCAAGATTCATCTGGAGAAAAAGAAAAAGTCTTTGGACGATGCTTCCTTGAATAGTATCTGTCAAATAACGGATGGATTTAATGGTGCCGATATTGAATCGGTTGTTAATGAAGCGGTGGAGGAGTGTTTCTTGTCGGGAGTGAGAGAACTGAGCAAAAGTGTCTTGGAAGATATTGCTCGTCAGACGATAAGCATCTCTAAATCTTGCAAGAAACAGATTGATAATATGAAAAAAGCATTCCAGGAGAATAACTTCAAGGATGCAACAACTGGTAAAATAACAACTTAAAAAATGAAGCATTATGGCAAAGAATGAAAATAAAATATTGGATGAACTGAGACGAAGAGGCAAGATTTATGAAGATCCTGCTCCTGAAGTCGGAGGCTTTACTGGCTGGTTGATAAGCTTGTTTACCAAGAAAAAGTAAGCCGCATATACTTTTTTTTTGATGTTCTGTCACCATTTGACACAGCTGTATAGTTACTTCGCAGCCGAAATCAAATGTATAACTATATAAGGTAATGTAACAATGGAAAAGAACATCAAGAAAAGAGTATGTAGGTTGGCTGCGGTAATGAGTGCCGTGCTGGTAGTATTATTTGGCTATTGGTTCTTCTTGAACCCTCATGGCTATTGGCAAAAGAAGAAGGAGGCAGAGAAGAATGAATATATGGATAGGAGGATGCTTTGGCGGAAGTCGGAGAAAATGACCATGCAACAGATGTTGTCGGACATGACGCTAATGGCTAAGGGGGATTCGGTCCTGGTTTGTTGGCTAACTGGTCTCTCTCTTCCCGTTTATCGTGACTTCATTCATGGTACTGCGCAACCTACAAGGAATGCTTGGGCTGAGACAAGATATTGGTATATGGCTTCTCTCGCTAAAGGCAGAGAATGGATGGAGGAGCGTGCCAAGACGAGGATTCACAAGAGCTTGATCTTTGTGGAATCGAGTAGATTTCAGGTGCAGAAGGATTCCTTGAAGGATTATCGTAAAGAGAAACTTACTCCAACTGAGATTAGAAACAACAAGATGTATCTAAAAGATAATTGTCTGTATAGATGAAATCATAGCATAAATAAAGTGTAATGAAAAATGAATAAAATTATAGGGCTTCTTGTAATGGTTTTCATGTTCCTACCTTGGCGACCAATCGTTGCAATAGTGGCAGCAGTATTGTTTGTCAACATCAATGGTACGGAATTGTATGGATGGCAAGCTGGATTGGCGCATGGATTGTTCTTCCTGCCTAATCTGGTGAGGCATCTCTTTGACGGCGATGTCCTTTTCAAGGCTACCAATTGTACTACAGGTTATCATGTTGCCTGGTGGATAGCTACAGTTGGTTCGTGCATCGGTTGGCTCGTTGATGCAACCTTCTCTTTTATGAAAGCATCGGCATTTGTAGGTAGTGATAAAGAATAAATTAATATAAATACGATGAATAGTATGGCTGATAATCAAAAAGTATATCAGGCAATCAAGAAGATTGCTGATGAACTCTGCAAGGAGAACAAGACGTATCTTCGTGCAGATTTGGCTTTTGAACTGAAGAAGTATGGTATAGCTTCCGATTCCTCGGAGGTGAGTAAGCTGGTATTTGATGCCTACAGATATTTCCATGATAATGGCAATATCGCCATTGCTTTTGTTTCCAATAATTCACGTACAACCCTTGTGGCTGAATACAAGTTGAATGACAGTCTGGAACAGGGCAACAAGGAGGAGGCTTTGAAGATAGCCGAGACGGAACTGGCGTTATCTTCATCTGCTTTGGAGCAGTTGAAAGAGCAAGTGGAATTGAACCTTAACCTGGTCCTTGTCAAGGGAACATTGAAGATGGCCGATTTGCTCATGGGCACAAATGGTGTGAAAGATGTAAGAAGCAAGGCGTCCACCATGTTTGACAAATACACCAAGATGGTGGAGGCTTATCACTATGCAGAGGATAGCGTTCGTGGAAACATCGAAGATTTTACTTCCTTGCGTAGTGATATCGGGACGGTTTATCGTGATTATGCCCTGAAACTGATTGATATCTATGGCGACTCTATCAAGATGGTTTCACCAGACTTGTTCGACTTCAAGCGAATAGAGTGGCTGGATGTGGACGAGATGCTTAAGTATGTGGAGCTGGAATATAACAAGCTCACGGAGAAATGTGCAGCTTTGATTGGTGAGATTTCTGATAGTTTCCGTACTTCCTTGCAGGGTTCTTTGCAGGCTTATAAGTCTTTGTCGAACGGCAACAAGTCCTTGGGATTGGCGATGGCAGGATTGACGATGCTCGAACACTATATGGGAGCAAGTGAACGCGCTAATCGATTGAAGTCTGATTTATCTGTTTTCCAGATGAGCGTGAAGCATGATGCTACTTGCATCAAGGCTGATATGGGACGATTGTTGGTGATCTGCAAAACGCTCAATGATGTGGTAATCCCGAAGGCGAATGTGTTCTTGCGTTATGGAGAAAAGCTGTTGGCTTCTGACTTGAAGGCGACGCTTGATGCTTTGTATGCGGATGAGACTATTCGTCCATTGGAGGAGCAACGAAAATGTCTGCTTCAGCAGATGAAGGCGCTGGACATGGAAATGAACGACCATCTTCAGAACATCGATGTCTATACCTCGCTGATTAATGACATCACCGCTACCTTGGAGTCTAAGCAGGGAAGCTATATGGAAGCGAAGGCGAAGAAGCCTTCCAAGCCTTTCTTCCTCGTCAACTGGATCACCTTTGGTATGGCCAACAAAAACTACTATCGCGACTTTGCTGAATGGAATGCGGTATGCTTCCCTCTTGTGAGAGAATACGAGAGCTATCAGGTAGATTTGAAGTTGGATAAGGAGGAATTGGAATCGCATCGTGAGGAACAAATCCGCATCAAAAATGAGTATGCCAAACTCTCCAGTGAACTGGATAAGGTTTCTAAGGAAATCAGAAGCAAGATAGTTTGCTCTGATGACTTGAAGCTGAAGATGCTGAAACATCTTCGTGATATGGTTGCCATGTTGAAACTCGGACGTGAAATCATGGAAAGCAAGATTGATGAGAAGTTGGTGCATACGGTAGATATTCCCGATTATCGGGAGGCAGCCAAGCTTCCTGCTGATGTGGAGCAGAACCTTTCTCAGTTTACAGGAATGTTGGCAGATAATCTTCATGCCGACAAGGATATGGCAAAGAATTTGCTCGATGGAGTGGAAGCATATACGAAAGACCATAAGAAGATAGAGGGTAAGACCGCACAACAGAACAAACCTGCTGAGTATAGCGAGGAAGACTTGGCGCAGTTAACTGGTGCGATGGAACAATCCTTACAGAAAGGTATTGCTCTGTTTGATAGTTTCGCTAAGCTCAAAGCGCAGCAGCTCAGTGGTAGCTTGGCTTCGGCTGCATACGATAAGGAGTTGAAGAAACATGCAGATGAGTTTAAGCGTGAAATGGCTAAGATAGACAACAAGAGTGCTTATCTTCGTGAGGTGTTCAAGCGTATCAATCTGGCTGGTAGTGAGGAGGAACGTAAGCAGGCTATGGAGTTGATGAGCGACTTGAGCGGTTTTTCTCTTTCGGAACAGGAGTTCACGGAATTTATAAATGGTAAGAAACAAATAGAATTATAAGGTGTATGGAAAGTTCAAGAAGACAGCAGGCCCAGGCTGATTTGGGCATGGATTTCGCTAAGGAAGATCAAAAGCGAGAGGCGGCTCTTGCCAAAGAACAGGCGAGAGCTGATAAAAAAGCAGCAAAGCGTGAGAAGATGATAAACATGCCATCATATCGTCTGATGGTAGGTGCGGCGAAGTATATGGACAAGTGGTTCTTGGATCCTATTCTTGGCTTCATTCTTCCAGCCGGTATCGGTGATGCTTTGACGAGCGTGTTTGCATTCCCATTTATCTATTACAGTCTTTGCGTGGTTAAGTCGATTCCGCTGACTTTGGCTGTCATCTATAATATCTTGATGGATGTGCTGATAGGTGCCATACCTTTCTATATAGGTGATGTGCTGGATGTATTCAAACGTTCGTATGTAGAGAATCTGAGATTGGTTACCGGGTATATCGAGGATGATAAGGAGATTATCAATAAGGTGAATAAGAAGGCCTTCTGGACGGCTGTGTTCATCGTCGTGCTTTGCTGGTTGATTTATGTGGTGATTTCGTGGGCCATTCGCTTGGGAACCATGGCTTATGATTGGATAGTTTCATTATTTTAAAATATGAATAGCAACATTTTCTTTCAGCCCTTCGTTGGCAAGGATTATGCCAACGGGGGGATATTCGGCAAGCGAATCATGATATTGGGCGAGAGTCATTATTGTGATGAGAGTTGTACGGATTGTGGCGACTGCCAGCTACATCGGGAGTGTATGAACTTTACGCAGCAGGTGCTTGGGGATTATCTCAATGAGAATAAGGAACGGCAAAACTGGATGCGGACTTTCCTGAAGTTTGAGCGTTCGTTGGTAGGTGAGGAGACAGATCTGGCGATGAGGCTGAAGATTTGGAACTCGGTCATCTTCTTCAACTATCTGCAAGTGGCGATGGGTGGTCCTCGCGAGGCTGGCGCAGCCGAACAATATCACCAGGCTGGCAAGGCATTCTTCGAGGTCTTCGAAAAGTACCAGCCTGAGTATGTCATCGTATGGGGTAAGAGGCTTTGGGATAATCTTCCTAATGTGCGCTGGCAGGATGGCGACGACATCGTAGTGGATGGTTATCCTGTTGCTACAGGTGCTTACCTTCTGAGTAATGGCAAGCAGGTGAAAGTGATGGCGGTGAATCATCCTTCCGTAGGCTATTCCTGGGACTATTGGTACAAGGTGATACAAAGATTTTTGAGATAATTTTCTCGCTTGTGTCACGATTTGACACACCATACCATTATCTTTGCAGCTGTAAACATAAAACAAGGAATTATGGCACAGATTACAATCAATATCCAGACTTTGGACTGGACAATGGGGGAGACCGTAGGCTTGCACTTGATGTTGAAGAAAGACAGCAAGGCAGGGATTGCATGGGGCGATGGAAGGGTACAGGTCGTGACAGGCAAACAGGAACAGAATTCTGAGAAGTTGACTTGGGTTGAGGCTGGTCATTCCTATCCTGAGAAGGGCGTGAACTATACCATTACCATCTGCTCGGAAGAGGAAGATGCCATTATCGGATTTGATGGCTGTGGCATGTTCGAGGTGAAAACCTTTGATGTGATTCTCACGGAATGTCCTAACTTGCGTATCTTGGGCTATTCTGGTTATGGCGAGGAGAAACTCGACGTGAGCAAAAATCCTTTGCTGGAGTTCATCGACTTCCACGAGATAAGAAACGAGAAGTTAGATTTCTCTGCCAATCCACTCTTGGAGGAGTTGCATATTGATGGAGCAAAGGACTTGGTATCTTTGAATTTGAGCAAGAACGACAAGTTGCGTCGCTTGGACATCTTCATGTGCCACAATCTTCAGCATCTCGCCCTGAGCAATCAGTCGCAACTGAATGAGGTGGATTTCGCTCTCACTCATCTCCGTCCCAAGGACCTGGAGTATTTGGAGAAGACGTTGAAGCGAAACTCTCCCTACAAGATACGGGGAGGAAGCTTTGGCGATGATAAGATAATAGAAGTTAGTAATGGTGAAATCGTAGGTGAAGATGAAGGAAAATTGTGATTGGAAAAAATGCTTGGACAGAATTGAGGATAAGGGATTTGACGACGATGATGCTTATTCAGAGATTCTAGAATATATCCGAGAGGTGGCTACTGTTGATGAGAAACGTGAGGTGCTACAAAATGTGGAGCAACGTGTGAAGAAAATCGTGAACTATGATTTTGCAAAGGCATGGTTCCTACGTCACATGAGTGAAAGCGAGCATGATGTCATCGAAGACTTGATGGGAGTAAGATATGTTGTATTGAATGAGATGATGCTTCATCCGACTCCTGCCGAAGTGGAGAGATTTCGCTATCAGAATGATAAACTCTTCAAATTGACTCAGGAATGTTATGCCCAGTGCAGAAACATGTGGCGCACTTTGTTTCATACGCCTTATAAGGTGGATGATCGCTATCGTTATGAGGTGGAAGGAGTGTTGCGTTTCGAGTATGGAGATGACGATGCTGTAGTAAAGATGGAGAACGATGATTATTACGGATCTGATTTTCAATATATGATTCATCTGTTAGATGAACTGATGAGTGCAGGACGCTGTAAGATGGATACAATTTTGAATGGAGTCTTTGGCACATTTGATGGGGCTACCGAGGATGGGTATAAGCAGATAAACAACATGTTGGACGATGGAGATTCCTGGGATGAGTGTAGCCTTCATAAACCCGAGTTTGCTGATATTTGCGTTTGTTATGCCATGCATGCTCTGCATACGCATCAAGACTATAGCCTGCCCGACATTCTTCGCATGGATGATTTCGTGGTAAAGGTTCATTTGCAATATGAGAATGAAGTTTGCGATACGAGAGATGCAGAGATTGGACCGCTCGATTACGAACCATCGTGGTTCCAAAAACTTGTAGAGGAAGATGTGAATGAGTTCGGAGGAAAACATACGCTGAATCCGACAAGAAAGAAATAGCATATATAATAAAACAAGAAGTTTAACGTCATATATAAAAATAGAAGATTATGAAGTTAGCAGAAGCATTGAGCATCAGAGCCGACTTGCAGAAGAGAGTGGCTCAACTGAAAGAACGTATCAAGGAGAGTGCCAAAGTGCAGGAGGGCGATGAACCTTGCGATAACGTAGAGGAACTGTACAAGGAGCTGGATGACGTACTCGTCCAGTTGGAAGACTTGGTTTATCGCATCAACATTACCAACGTTCAGATAGTTCAGGACGGAGACTCCTTGACTCGATTGATAGCCAAGAGAGACGTCTTGTCGATGCGTGTCAAGGCATTGAAAGAGGTGGTGAACTACGTAGCAGCCAACGATACTCGCTTTGGCAGAAACGAACTGAAATATGTTAGAACCATAGATATAAAGGCTCTTCGCAAGGAGGCTGATACCTATGCCAAGCAGTATCGGGAACTCGACCTGAAAATTCAGAGTTTGAACTGGACTGTAGATTTGGTAGATTTGCAAGACTTGCCCCGATAATGGAGCGAGGATTGAAATTTTCATTGAGTAGATTAAAATTTTCGGAGAAAAGATAGAGGCAGCAAGAAACTGACATCAGGCAATAGGTCTGTGTTAGCATTATTAAAAATTCATGTGTTTCATGCAAAGAGACGAGTTTGTTCACAGTTCATTTCAAGCATCGGGCACAAGTGTATCGCGCATTGGTATATGACAAAAGTCAGAAACGCCAGCATTTAGCATTACCATTTTGTTGGCTATCTTTTCTCCTTTTCTTTTTAGGCATTTCTTGTAAATATTTAGAGATAATGGACAATCGTGTAAAATTCTATAGTTGGCTGATAGGCCTCTTGGATCGTAAGCATCTTACCTTTGAGGAGATTGCTAATGAGTGGCGTGATGCCAACGCTAATCAGGATGAGGATGAGCTGGACAAACGTACCTTTTATCGTTATCGTGAAAATATCCAGTCGCAGTTTGGCATTACTGTGGAATGCGACAAGAGCGACGGCTATCGGTATTATCTGAAGCGTGATCCGATCGCTAATGATGATGTGACGGAATGGATGCTGAGTTCCCTGCGGTTGGCTTCGTTAGGTGATATGCTGAAATTTCATAACAAGGTGATGCTCGATACGCCGCCATATAACACGGAATATCTGGATGATATTCTTGCAGCGATAGATAAGCAATATCTGCTGAAGTTTAAATACGTTTCGGGATTCGGGGCAGAGAGCGATATCGTGTTACAACCGGCTTTCGTGAGATACTTCAAACAACGGTGGTACGTTGTGGGAGTTAAGAAACAACGTTCGGCGTCCGAAGGGAAAGCCAATTCAAGTGCTGAACAGGATGAGAAGAAGCTCATTCGCTGTCTTCCTTTCGACCGCATCAGTTTCCTGAAGCTTATTTGCGAGAAGCATCCGTTGTCGGCAAAGATGAAGAAGTTCCTGACCCCAGAGAATTATTATGAAGATTGCTTTGGCATCTATCGGATGGAGGATGTACCCGTGGAGAAAATCCGCATCCGTGCCTTCTATCCGGAATACAATTATATCGAGGAGGTTCCGCTGCACGAGAGTCAGCAGAAAGTGAAGGAGTCGAAAGATGGAATGTATCGGGAATATACCCTCACCGTTCGTCCCAGCCGTGATTTCCTTCAGGAACTGTTGTGGCATGGCAGAAACCTCATCGTACTGAAACCTGAGAGCTTGAGGCAGGAGATGATTGGTATCTTAAAGGATATGACGAAGAGTTATGAGACGGGCGAATGCTTGAATGGGGAGGAATAAAAGAATCCTCAGATTGGGGGGTGTAATTTAAACTGTGTCAAGGCTTGTTCT
>ULOC01062695.1_pt1 | contig 13214 bp, 16 predicted proteins | sample 1952181 | NCBI WGS metagenome assembly ULOC01 (sample SAMEA4835592, study PRJEB28245) | human gut metagenome | biome: gut microbiome; material: fecal sample | place: Denmark | collected 2008
TGCATCGTCATTTCCTGGAATTACATAGTCAACTGTATCTGGATCACAATTTGTATCTACAATACCAAATACTGGAATTCCAAGAATTCTAGCTTCATGAATTGCATTTGCTTCTTTTGAAGGGTCTACAATATATAAAGCATCTGGTAATTTGTACATATCACGAATACCACATAATAATTTATTTAATTTGTCATATTCTTTTTTTAATCCAATAACTTCTTTTTTAGGTAACACATCAAATGTTCCATCTTTTTCCATTTTTTCGATTTCTTCTAAACGTTTTACTCTTTTACGAATTGTTCTGAAGTTTGTTAAAGTTCCACCTAACCATCTTTCAGTTACATAATAACTGTTAGAACGAATTGCTTCTTCTTTCATTGCTTCTTGAGCTTGTTTTCTTGTTCCAACAAATAAAACTTTTCCACCATTTGCAGCAATATTTTTTAAAGCAGCATATGCTTCTTCAATTTTTTCTGCTGTTTTTTCTAGATTGATAATATAAATATCATCTCTTGAAGTATAAATATACTCTCTCATTTTAGGATTCCAACGTTTTGTTTGATGTCCAAAATGAACACCAGCTTCTAATAAATAACTCATTGACACAACTGTCATATTTTCATTCCTCCTTTTGTTAAGCCTCCATTGTTTCTAAACGACACCACCTTTTGGCACTAGGCATCGAAATTCACAATGTGTGTGATAAAAAAGCCATAATTAATATAACATAAAATGTATTAAAATTGCAAGAAAAAAATAACCTTTCATTGAAAGATTTTATCTACGTCCTAACGTTTTTTGTTTTCCTTTAGAAGTTAATACAAAAGATTGGTTTTCTACTTCAAATTCATAATCGTTATCTAAGTTAATATCATGTTCAGTATTTAATAAATAACGTTTTTGATCTAGTGCAAAAGAATACAATCCTTCTTTTATACGATGTAAGTGAAACAAATCTCCATTTTCAATAAATCTTGCATCAATATCAAACCAATGTTTTTCTACTTCTAAGTAATTTTTTACTTTTTCCATTTTATCTTCTCCTTTCGCTTTGATAATATATGAGGGAAAAAAAGAAAATATGAATTTTGTCATATCTTCTTTTTATAACATTTCTGCTAATTGATTTTTAATCTTATTGCTAACCATACTCATATCAGCTTTACCTTTTAATTTTGGTGTTACTTCTTTCATAATACGCCCCATATCTTTCATGCTAGTTGGGGCTATATTTTGAAAAGCAGTAGCAATGATTTTGTCAACCTCTTCTTCACTTAATTGTTCTGGCATATATTCTTCTAAAATTTTAATTTCAGCATTTGTCTGATCAATTAAATCTTTTCTATTTCCTTTTTCAAATTCGACAATTGATTCTTTTCTAGTTTTAATTTGTTTTGTCAAAACGCCAATAACATCTTCATCTGACAAGGTTTCTTTTTTATTGATTTCTTCTAATTGCATAGCACCTTTTACCATACGAAGTACAGTTAACTTTTCTTTATTGTGTTCTTTCATCGCAGTAATGATATCTTTTAAAATACGATCTTTCATGTTTACTCTCCTTTATGATAGTTACAAAAGAAGCCTTTCGGCTTCTAATTAGTTGTAACTTCTTTCCCTGCGTTCCTTTTTACGACTATTTTTTCTAGCCTCTTCTTTACGAATTCTTCTTTTTACTCCAGGTTTTAAATATCCTTCTTGACGTTCGCGTACTTTTTTAAGGGAGCCGTTTTTAATGCCTCTTTGTTTCATCATTCTTAAGGCATTATCAAGTCCATCTTTTCTTACAATAACTCTTTCCATGACATTTCCCTCCCTTCTTTTGCTAGAGCTATTATAACATGTTTATCCCCTATTTTCAACAAGAAATATAAGAAATTTGTCATTTTCAGCAATCATTCATAAAAACAAATGTTATGATCTACCATTCTTCTAATAGAAGAACCCAAACTTTTTCCTAATTCTAGTAATATTGTAATTCCTTTCACCATAGATGATAATAACGTCCCACTAATATCACCACCATATATTTCTTTTAACTGTTCTTGATTTAATTTCATTTGCACTCCTTTGGATGAACAAAACCATCGAGTATGCCAATTAAAAAAGAAATGACACCACCAGTTCCTATAATCCATCCCATAGAAATATTACCACCATATATTTCTTTTAACTCATTTGCATTCATTTTCATCACCACATCACACTCCTTATCCATTGTTTTATTTGTTGATACTTTGACTCTTTTTTAGTTATTTTATATATGACATAATTATTTTTATGATTTTCTTCTTTTGTAAGTTCACCATATATGGTTACTAAATAATAACTTTTTCCATCTTCTTTCCGATAAATTTGTTCAGCAATATGTATGACATCACATTTTTTCTTACCACAATCCCAATTTTGGATTACATTTAAATCTTCTTTAGTTAAATAAGTTTGTATTTGATTCTTATCTATTACTATCCCATAAATATTCTTTTCCATATTTCTCGGAAGCCATAAAAAAATGCCTCCTAAACTAATCATAATAATACATGTTATTACTAACAATATATTCGCATTTCTTTTTAAAGTTTGTTCTTCAACCCAAATTTTCATATCTTAACATCCTCTATTTTTCCATCTTTCATTACCAAATGTCTTCCATATAAATCTAAATTATTCAACCTGTGTGACACAATAATAAATGTTTTTTGAAAATAAGTATAAAATAAATTTTTAGTAATTTGCCTTTCTAATGTGACATCCATCTCGCTAAACCCTTCATCGATGAATAATACATCAAATGGTTGTAATAAAAGCCTTGCTAAAATAATTCTTTTTCTTTCTCCACCTGATAAATTACTCCCATGATTGGTAATCATTTGTTGTAATCCTAAAGGATGAGAATAGACAATATCATCTACTTTTGCACACTTTAAAACTTTTACTAATTCTTTACTATCAACTTTTCTCCCTAAAGTTACATTTTCAAACAGCGTTCCTTGGAATAACGTTTCTTCTTGAGTTAACAAAGCAATTTTGTAAAACAAATCTTTTTTATGATAATCACAAATATCTAATTGATTCACAAACAAAAAATTATGATCAATATCAATGCGTCCACTCATAATTTTTAAAAATGTACTCTTGCCACTACCACTTGCTCCTGTTAATAAAATCTTTTCTCCTTTATAAATCATTAAATTCACATCATTTAATAATAATTTTGTATCATGATAATAATAGGAAAACTGACGAATTTCTAAAGATTCAAATTGTAAAAAAGGACATAATTTTTTCTCTCTTTGTATTTGAAAAAAGGGACAGATTCGCTCATAATAAAAATACAGTTTTTGGAAATAATCACTGATTTGAGATATATTTTTTAATATAGGGATAAGAGTTTGAAACAATGTAAAACAAAAAATAAAATCGCCAATCATCACTTTTCCTGTAATAGTTTTGAGACTAAAAAATAACAAGAAATACAAATAAAAGAAGAGCAATAATAATTGATAGAAAAAATCAGTAGATATTTGAAAATGAAAAAAAGATCGTAATGAATGATTCATATGTAATAATTTATTATAATATTTTTCACTAAAATAGTATTCTAATTGTGCAGTTTGAATAAAAGAATGATTTTCCATACTTTCAAAAAAGAAACAATTCGTTTTTTCAATATCCGCACGACAAATTTTCTCTTTACTTATCATTTTTTTCGATACCCATACTTGATAAGTGACTGTAAATAAGAAAAAAGGAACTAAAAAATAAAAAAGTTGTATTTGTATCATATAAATACATAATACCAAAAGTAAAAAAATAGGAATATCAAATATGAAAAATTGAACAATATGAAATAATGCCTGGAGCCATATATATAATTCCTCTTTTTTTTGTTCAAAGAAAATAGGTTCACTTCTAGATAAATTCATATTATTTTCTTTTAAAAGGCTAACATATAAATCATGTTCTAGGAGAAGTTGAAGCCGATATTGAAATGAAAATAAAAACTGTTTTAACATTTTATAATAGGTTTCTTTCAAAACATAAAATAACAAAAATAGAAAAAATAAACTATAGAAATAATCTTGACTTTTTTGTTTATCAATACCATTTACAAAATACTTAGTAGTAAAAGAAGTTATAAATTGAAAAAGAAGGAAAAAGAAAACCAATAAAATAAATAATATGACATATTTTTGATGTTCTATCATAAAAGTTTTTATTTTTAATTTCAATGTAGAATGATTTTCACATGGAATCATACTGATTGGGATAGCTTGTATTTCAATGCCAGTAAATTGACTATGAAATTGTTTCAAGGAAATGGTTTTTATTCCCTCTTTAGGATCTCCTAATACGACTTTTTCTTTTTTTAAATAAAGTTGATAAATTAAGACATAGTGATTTTGCAATGCTTCATTTTTTACTAAAGCAATCAACGGAAATACTTTTCTTTCTTTTAACCAAGTTTGCCAATCATATTTTTTCCCAACTGCTTGAAAACCATGATGGTTTAAAAATTCAACCATATGATAAGCACTCGTTCCACTTTTATCTAAATACAGTTTTTCTTTTAATTTTTGGTAATCATAATCGCCATGATAATACTTTAGAATACTTTTAATACAAGCTGGTCCACAATCATTTTTTTCCTCTTGTAAATAACAAACATATTTTTTCATCTTCACCTCTCCTACTTTATATTTACTAAGAATTCTAAAGTTCTACCTGCAAAAAAAAGAAAGAAAATTAATTTTCTTTCTTATAGATATGAATCCATTTAGATCCATATTTTTTTTCTTTTATCAATTTTAATTTTGTATCAATTTGTTCTTGATTATCTGATTCGCAAATAATTTTAACATCTTTTTCTAATAGTCCAAACTGTTCTAATTCTTGCAAAATTGTTGTCATAAAATGATACTTATAAGGAGGATCTAAAAAAATAATTTGAAATTTAATATCACGTTCTTTAAAATAGCGTAATGCTTCTAAATAATCTTTTTTTAAAACAACTGCTTCTTCTGTAATTTTTAATGAACGTAAATTTTTTTCAATTGTTTCAATACAAATCTGATTAAAATCTACAAAATATACTTTTCGTGCTCCATTACTAATTGCTTCAATTCCAAGATTTCCAGATCCACTAAATAAATCCAAACAACAAGAATCTTTGATATCACTTTGAATCATTGCAAAAACAGATTCTTTCACACGATCCATTGTTGGTCTGGTACCAGCAATCTTATGGCCTTCTAAAATACGACCTTTATATTTTCCACTAATTATTCTCATCATATCATCTCGCTTCATAAAAATTATATCACTATTTTTACAAAGTAAGCAACAATCTATGATTGCATTGTAGATAAAATTGTTTCTAAAAATTCTACAGTTTCTATTGCTTTTTCAATTCTATCACTTGCCGTTAATTTATATTCAGTTTTTACTTCCTCTATAAAATTTCGTAACTGTTCAGGATTACGATTTAAATTTTTATACCAATAAGAATGTGTTCTTAAATAATTTAAATATTGTTCGTTGCTTTTTAAAAAAAATTGAGTTTCTAATGTCATTTAATCCTCGAAATGTTTATAAATTGGGCGTGGTTTATATGCTGGCTTCACTTCTTCTTTTGGTGACTTTGTACCTAGCTCCTGAAGTAGTCCTACAACTCTTTGCAAACTAGACACCCCATTTTGAACAGTATTTAAATCAATTCCTTTTAGTAATGATGCCATTCCTAAAAGTCCTTCTGCTGTCTTATTCGTCTCCTGATTGATTGATGCTTGTGATTCTGTTTTTTCCTTTTTTAAATATAATGACCATGCTGTTTCATCTTCTCCATATAAATCATATAATTCATAAAATTTTTGCCAATCCATTTTCCCTGTACGCACGTACTTAATTAAATTAGGATTCTTTCTTACAAAAGATTTAAAAGCATCTTTTTTTGTCATAAGTATCACCTACATCAATATATGAAAAAAAAAGAAGAATTATCTTCTTTTTTCATTAATTTCTTCTGTAATATTTTTAATAAAGTCTTCCAATGAGATTTTTTGTTCTTCTTTACTTCCAAATTTACGAACATTTACAGTACCAGTTTCTTTTTCTTGATCTCCTAATACTAAATGATATGGAATCTTACGTAATTGTGATTCTCTCATTCTATAACCCAATTTTTCATCACGAGCATCTAATTCTACACGAATGTGATTTTTTTCTAATTCTTCCTTTACTTTCTTGGCATATTCTAAATGATATTCACTATTAACAGGAATAATATTAATTTGAACAGGTGCTAACCAAGTTGGAAAATGTCCTGCAAAATGTTCTATGATAATACCAATAAATCTTTCAATAGAACCAAAAATAACACGGTGTAACATAATTGGTCTTTTTTTACTTCCATCTTTATCAACATAAGTAATATCAAAACGTTCTGGTAAGTTCATATCTAATTGAATTGTTCCACATTGCCAAACACGACCTAATGAATCTTTTACATGGAAATCTAATTTAGGTCCATAGAATGCTCCGTCTCCTGGATTTACTTTACAAGTTTTTGAAGCATGTTCACATGCTTTAGCAAGTGCCTCTTCTGCTTTGTTCCATGTTTCTAATGTACCTATATATTTTTCTTCTGGTCGTGTTGATAATTCAATTTCATATGATAATCCAAACATTGTATAAACTCTATCAATAAATGAAATTAAACGAATAATTTCTTCTTCTAATTGATCTTCCGTTAAGAAAATATGAGCATCATCTTGTGTAAACGTTCTAACTCGGAACAATCCATTTAATGCTCCACTTGCTTCATGTCTATGAACTTGTCCAAGTTCTCCTAAACGAAGCGGAAAATCACGATAAGAATGTAAACTATTCTTATATACTAACAATCCACCAGGACAATTCATAGGTTTAATTGCAAACTCTTTATCATCAATATTTGAAGTATACATATTATCATGATAATTTGCCCAATGTCCTGAAACTTCCCATAAATCACGATTTAACATAATTGGTGTTTGAATAAACAAGTAACCTTCTTTTCTATGTTCCTCGTACCAAAAATCTTCTAACGTTTTTCTTAGTGTCATTCCATTTGGTAACCAGAAAGGAAATCCAGGTCCATATTCACTAAACATAAATAAGCCTAATTCTCTACCAATTTTTTTATGATCTCTTTTTTTAGCTTCTTCTAAAAATTGTAAATGTTCTTCTAATTCTTCTGGTGTTTCAAAGCATACTCCATATACACGTTGTAACATCTTATTTTTTGAATCACCTTTATAATATGCTCCACTTACTTTTAATAATTTAAAGTTTTTACACTTTTTCGTAGACTCTACATGTGGTCCCCTACATAAATCAATAAATTCATCTTGTTTATATGCACTAATAACTTCTCCTTCAGGCATATTTTCAATTAAATCAATTTTATATGGATCATCATGAAACATCTCTAATGCTTCTTCTTTTGATAATTCTAGACGTGTAATACGTTTATCACTTTTTACAATTTTTTTCATTTCCTTAGAAATTTTTTCTAAATCATCTTCTGTAAGTTTTTCATCGCCTAAATCCATATCATAATAAAAACCTTCATCAATAACAGGTCCTACCCAAAACTTAGCATTTGGATATAATCTTTTTACTGCATGTGCTAATAAATGTGCACATGAGTGATTTAACTTACTTAAATTTTCATTCGATTTAATATTATTCATAACATTTCCCTCTTTCTAATAAAAAAACGCTCCCTGAAAACCAGGAGCGAAATACGCGGTACCATCCTATTTGTACTTAATTTTGATAACGGCATATACCGGAAATCTCTTTCGAGTTCTGCTCATAGGTAGTAACATTTTAACACTTTTACAGGTTCTCACCAACTCCTGCTCTCTTTAAAAAGAAATTTAAAATATCATATCCTAATCATTGCATTTCACAATAACATCATATATCTTTTTTTTATATTTGTCAATGATGGTGTCCTAAAAATACACTAATCATCAAAATAACCATTCCTAGTAATACTCCTAAAATAGTTCCCTTCTCTTTTTTATGCTCCATTAAATGAGGTAATAATTCAAAACAAACAATATATGAAACCATACCAGTTGTAATAGAAAGTAAAATTCCAAGCAAAAATTCATTCATCATACCACTCATAAAATACATAAAAATTCCACCAAAAAATGTCGAAATTGCAGTTAACACAATAATCAACGTTGTTGTCTTCCACTTTTTATTAGAAGTATAAAAAGTAGATGTTAAAACCATTCCCATTGGAATATTATGTAGTCCTACCCCAATACACATTAAAATGCCTAATTCTAATGAACTTAAAATTCCTGTATAAATTGCCATTCCTTCAATAATATTATGTAAAATCAGTGCAACACTAGAAACAATTCCAATGTGAGTTAAATTTTCTTCATCAATTTTTTCATGTTCCTTTTCATGATGATCTGGAACAAATAAATCTAAAAACTTCAAAATAGAAATACCAACCATTACAAAAAATATTAAATATCCAAAGGCGATTAACTCATTTTCACCATCATTTAAGTGTTCAAAACTTTCTGGTAATAATTCTAATAAAACAAGTGAAGTCATCACACCAAATGCCATACTAATAGAAAAATTCATCACACGATGATTATTATTTGTCTTCATTACAATCAAATAACCAATCAATATAAATATACCCACAACAAATGTAGCACCTAATGCCCATATAGTATTCATAATACATCCCTCTTTTTTATACAACCCATTGTAACACAATTACAACACGATTTCAATCAAAAAAGATTAGTCACATGACTAATCTTCTGGCATACCTAGTTACCATTATCACTTTCTCCGTCTCCACCTTCACTTCCTTCTGAACCGCCAGTTGCACCGGAATTGCCAGAGCCTTCACCATCGTTACCAGAGCTTCCACCTGTTTCATCATTATTATCTTCAACTGGTGCTGATGGCTTTGGTGTCTCAGTTGGCTTTGGTGTCTCAGTTTGTTTTGGTGTTGTCACTGTTGTACTACCACCACCAAGAGTTACAGTAAGTGTTTTTACAAATTCAACATCTGCACCAAATGGAACAGATTGACTAACTACTCTAGTTCCACTTCCTTTTACAATAATTTTAATACCATGGGCAGAACCATAACTTAATACTGAAGAAGTACTATCACCAGTAAAGTCAGGAAGTAATGTTAAATTGGTTGATCCTTCGGACATTTTACCAATAATATTTTCCTCATATGGAACACTTGCATCAAATGAGAATGTTTTTGTCATCTTAGGCTCTACCATTTCCAGATTAATTTTCATTGTTTCTATAACAGCATCTAAACTTTCTTGATATGGAACAAAGTTATAAAGTCTCATTCTTGTTCCTTGACCATTTATTGTACTATAATCATAAATATTTGCATCTGCACCACTAATATATAAATGTTGCATACTTAATACATCTTCTACTGCCATATCTTTTGTTCTTGTTAAAACATCTTTACCAATATTATATAAAGATAATATTTCATTTGTTGTCATATTAGTAGCCATATTGGTTCCAACAGTATCTAAAATTTTGTATACTGTATCTAAATCTCTAACATCTTTTAATTTATTTAGCATTGCTTTTACAACTAATTGTTGGTTTTGACCACGAACAAAATCATCAAATCCTGCACTTTTTCTATGTCTAGACCATGCTAGTGCTTGTTCTCCATTTAAATGTTGATATCCAGCATCAACACAAATTGTATTTTCACCCCATGCACGATCACTATTTTGTTCACAGAATCCAATTGGTACTTCTGCATCAATTCCACCAAGAGCATCTACTAATTGAACAGCTCCTTTAAAATTAATTTTTACATAATAATCAATTGGAATACCAGTAAATCCTGTAATCGTATCCATCATACATTGTTCACCTTGCCATGCAGCATGAGTAATCTTGTTTTTACGTTTTCCATTAAAACAAGCAATTGGAACATATGTATCACGTGGAATACTTAAAATAGTAGAATTTAATGTTGTTGGATTAAATGTAATTAACATTAATGAATCTCCGTTAAAACTACTACTTTGATTTAAATCATTTGTATCACTATCAATTCCCATTAGAAGAATTGTGAATGGTTCTTTTAATGACTTACCAGCGCTTACCTCTTGTTTTACTGATTTCTTTTGTGTATAAAGAACTTTTGTATCTTCAGCAATATTTTTATATGCCTCTATTGAAGTAAACATTGTTTGATATCCAGATGGTAAGAAAATATACTCTATTTTTTCATCGTATAAATCTGCTAATAAATCTGTATAGTTATCATAAGATTCTATTTTATTTTTCAAACCTTTATCTTCAATAATTTGTTTTGGAATTTGATAACCATCTACTGATTTTTTATCTTTAATCATTCCAATTGGTTTACTACTGCTAATATCATTAATACTTGTTGCTTTATTCGTACTTAATGTAACAATACTAGCTGAATAAGTTGTTTCTCTAGCAGTTACATGTCCTACTTTTCCAATCGTCTTAATAATATTACCACCTATAAAAATCAAAATGGCACTATAAATAATAGATAAAATAATATCGATGGTAAAACGAACTTTTTTCTTCTTTCTTGCTGTTTTACGTAAATGAAAGAAGAAAAATACCATAAGAAGAATTAATACAATTCCAACAATAATTCTTAGTGTTTTTTCTATATCTCCTAATAAAGTAAGTGAATAAAGAAAATAACCTGTTGCTCCAATGTTTAAGAATAAAAGGAGTAACATTCCAATCATCCAGCTTCTCTTTATTTTGTCTTTTTTAGTTTCTTTCATAGTCTTCATAGTTTAAGCCTCCTTAAGCTTCCTAAGATACTATACCATTATATCGTAAATTTAAATATAGAACAAGTTACCTATTCAAATTTTTTATTTTTTATCCTTTTCTTTTCATTTTTTGTCATCAATTTTTTTCTATTTCATAAAATGTATTAAAAGTCTTGCTAAGAAAAAATTTTTTTGATATAATCAAATTGTCTTTTGTAATGGGCTCGTAGCCAAGTGGTAAGGCACGGGACTGCAACTCCCTGATCGCTGGTTCAAATCCGGTCGGGCCCTCCATTAGAACAAAAAGAAGTGAAATCACTTCTTTTTTATTTTGTCTTTTTGCATTGATGAACAAATTGTAATTGTATACTCATCTCTTAATCCCTGATAAAACTTTTCTAATACCTTCCCAAAATTTTCTATATCTGATATATATTCAAATAAAGTCATACAAGACTTTAATTTCATTGCATCTACATATCCAAATATTTCTATTGGATTATTTGTTGTTAATAATAACAGTTCATCGGTCAATTGTAATAATCTATTTCTTAACACGTCATGTTCTAAATAAGCTTTTGCTTCTTCTAAACTTTTTATCTCATAATATATAGCCGTTTCACTATGTCCTAATCCTTTTATTTGGGGAAATATATACCACATCCAATGAGACATTTTCTTACCCTTCTTGATTTCTTCTAAAGCAGTTTCATAAGAATATTTTTGTGCTTCTAAAAATCGATTCAAACAAGTATCCATAAAATCACCTATCTTTAATATAACATATCAAAAACTTTAGTTCTATTTTTATCTTTTTATCATACGATGTATTAGTAAAGTCCAGGAGGGATAAAATGATAAATAAAAAAAGTATTTGGTTTTTAACATTATTTAGTTTAATTTTAGTATTAAGTATTTACTATATTACCATGCCAAGTGAATTACTTCTTACCACAAAAGAAAATTATAATCAACAAAAAGAAACAAAAGAAACCGAAGAAGAAACAAAAGTAACTATGAAAGAAAGTGATTTACTAACATCTCTTCGTGTGGAAGCAAATGATGAAATGGTAAAAGAAATGGATGAACTAAAAGCAATATTGACCAGTAAAGATGCAAGTAGCGAAGAAAAGAATAATGCTTTTGATCGTATGAAAGAATTAAATTCAGTAAGAGGAAAAGAAGAAACCTTAGAAAAGAAAATAAAAGATGAATTTAAATTAGACAGTTTTGTAAAAATTGATGGAAATCAAATTCGAGTTGTTGTCAATATTGAAACTTTAGATAAGAAGACAGCCAATAATATCATGCGCAGTGTTCAATCTAATTTTGAAGAAAAAATGTATATTTCTGTTAAATATCAAAAATAAGAGAATATTCTCTTATTTTTATATATTATTTTTTTCTAAGCATTTTAATATTTGATTAACCAATTCTAACTGCATTTTATATTGTGCTGCTTTCGTTTTCCCTGCTATATGAGGAGTCAAAAGGACATTATCACCAACCTGTTGAAACTCTTTTTTATATTTATCGATATCAACATCCATACCTACTTTGATAGATGGATACGTTCTAGCTAGCTCTAGCAAAGCCATTGTATCAGCAACTTCTAGTCTAGAGGTATTAATGATTGTTGCATTCTTTTTTACAAGTGACAAACATTCTTTTGATAATAAATTTTTAGTACTATCTGTGTTTGGAACATTAATACTAATGATATCTGCACTTTTTAATAAAGTTTCTAATGATACAAAACGAACTTTTTTTTCAATTAAATCTTGATGTTGTTCGAGATGAGCAGTATAAATTAATACATTCATATGAAAACCACTCATAATTTCAATCAATTTTTGACTAATATGCCCTGCCCCAATTAATCCTAATGTTTGATAAGAATTTTCCGTAGAAGTAATTGAATTCATTTGAGTAGTATTTCCCATTACATAGTGATAAGAAGAAATCACATTTTTATTAAGAGCTAATATCAATGCTAAAATATGTTCTGCTACTGATAATGTATTACCATAAACACAGTGTAGTACTTGAATCATAGGATGCTGAAAATAAAGAGAATCAATATGATCAACTCCAATTGATAAAGTTGCTACTATCTTTGGTGTAGCAATTTCTTTCAACCACATTGCATCCATATGATGATGTAATCCAATGATTAATATATCATTTTCTAAAAAAGCTTTTTTCAATTGTTTATCTGTAATCTGTTCCATAGAATGAATTTCTAAATGTATCCCACTTTTAGAAAGAGATTCTTGAATATTTTGGTTAAGAGACATAAAACTATATATTTTCATATAATCACCAATATTATTATATCACGTATAATGCTGAACATAAAGATTT
>ULOC01038751.1_pt1 | contig 13008 bp, 7 predicted proteins | sample 1952181 | NCBI WGS metagenome assembly ULOC01 (sample SAMEA4835592, study PRJEB28245) | human gut metagenome | biome: gut microbiome; material: fecal sample | place: Denmark | collected 2008
AGTCCAAAACAAGATTCCCATCAACCTCTTGCTAATCAGCACTAAATGTTATAAAATGATTAAGATTATGTAGCAGCCGATGCAGTTCGATGTAGTCAGGCTGTTGCCTTTAGGAGGATTATATTATTATGGAAAAGACAATGGAGAAAATTGTTTCTTTAGCTAAGGCAAGAGGATTTGTTTACCCAGGTTCTGAAATCTATGGCGGATTAGCTAATACCTGGGATTATGGTAACCTTGGTGTTGAGTTAAAGAACAATGTTAAGAAGGCATGGTGGCAGAAGTTCGTACAGGAAAGCCCATACAATGTAGGAGTTGACTGTGCAATTCTTATGAACCCTCAGACTTGGGTAGCATCAGGTCATCTTGGTGGATTTTCTGATCCATTAATGGACTGCAAGGAATGTCATGAGAGATTCAGAGCAGATAAACTTATAGAAGACTGGGCAGACGAGAATTCATATGATCTCGGCGGTTCAGTTGATGGATGGACACAGGAGCAGATGAAGAATTTCATCGATGAGAAGAATATCTGCTGTCCTTCATGTGGAAAGCACAATTTCACAGATATAAGACAGTTTAACCTTATGTTTAAGACATTCCAGGGTGTAACTGAGGATGCCAAGAACACAGTATATTTAAGACCAGAGACAGCTCAGGGTATCTTCGTTAACTTCAAGAATGTTCAGAGAACATCAAGAAAGAAAGTACCTTTTGGTATCGGACAGATTGGTAAGTCATTCCGTAATGAGATTACACCAGGTAACTTCACATTCAGAACAAGAGAGTTCGAGCAGATGGAATTAGAGTTCTTCTGCAAGCCTGGAACAGACCTTGAATGGTTCAATTACTGGAGACAGTACTGTATAGACTGGCTTAAGGCACTTGGAATGAAAGAAGATGAGATGAGAGCAAGAGATCATTCACCAGAAGAACTCTGCTTCTACTCTAAGGGAACAACAGATATCGAATTCCTCTTCCCATTCGGATGGGGCGAGCTCTGGGGTATCGCTGACAGAACAGATTATGACCTTACACAGCATCAGACAGTATCTGGTGAAGATATGTCATACTTTGATGATGAAGCTAAGGAGAAGTATATACCATATGTTATCGAGCCTTCACTTGGTGCGGACCGTGTAACATTAGCATTCCTTTGCTCAGCTTATGATGAGGAAGAGCTTGAAGGAGGAGATGTAAGAACAGTTCTTCATTTCCACCCAGCATTAGCACCAGTTAAGATAGGTATTCTTCCACTTTCTAAGAAGTTAAATGAAGGTGCAGAAAAGGTGTATGCAGAACTTTCTAAGTATTACAATTGTGAGTTTGATGACAGAGGTAATATTGGAAAGAGATACAGAAGACAGGATGAGATTGGTACACCATTCTGTATCACATATGATTTTGATTCAGAAGAAGATGGTGCTGTAACTGTAAGAGACAGAGATACAATGCAGCAGGAAAGAATAAAGATAGCAGATCTTAAGGCGTATTTTGAAGATAAGTTCAGATTTTAATTAATAAAAGAACGGAATTTAAATCGATAATTAAAAGGAAAGAATTATGCTGTGTACTAAATGTGGTCAGGAATATGAGGGCAGTCAGTGTCCGAGATGTGATGGACCTGTTATATTAGTTAACAACAGTGATTATCTTGCCAGAAGAAAAGCATATGAGGAGAAGCAGGCTTTGAAAGAGAGGTCTGCTTCTTCTGATAAAAAAGAGGAATCACAGAGTGACTATGGACAGGCATTAGCAAAACGCGTGCAGGCAATAAAGAAGCAGAGCAGAAACAAGACAGAAAGTAAGAAGCAGAGCCAGAACAGAAGCAAAGCGGACAGCAGAAAGCAGAGCCAGAGTAAAGCAGGTGGCAGTAGAAATGATAATCAGGAAAAGCCACAGATAAGAATTGCACGACGTCAGATTAACAAAAGAATGAAAATGATAGCGGCAGCACTGATAGCAGTAGTGCTTATTGGTGTTGCAGCTTTTGGAATATACAAGCTTGCAACTAAGAAGAATTATGCTCTATATGTAAGCTACAACGGAAAGATATATGATATAGCAGGGCTGGACAGCAATTATGTATGTGATGAAAGTAATGCAATATTTGCGGCAGACAGTAAGACTTTCTATACAGCACAGTGGCCGGAACAGATAGATTCAGAGAAGAATATCTTAAGCGTTGCGAGTGACAATGGAAAGTATTTTGTTACGGTAACATATGATGAGTCCAACTCGTCTGGCAGATATTCAATGTACATATGGAGCAGGGACGAATGTGTTCTTGTGTCAGAAGATAATCTGCAGAAAGAGATTATGTATATCTCTGATGACGGTCTTGTTATATACACGAATATTAATATTATTAATGACGAGGGTTCTACTAATGGAACAAGCCTTGCCATGAGCAGAGTCAAAGAAGTTAAGAAACAGCCTGAGGCACAGACAACTCTAATAGAGGGTAATCTTAATAAGGCATATGTGTATGAGTCAAAGCACCTGATAGTATGTCTTACTAATGCAGGCTCATTGTATACATATGATTATGAGAAAAAAGAAAAGCCGGTTTCAGTTGCAGATGCAGTTATGCAGTTATGGCCTGTGTCAGAGAACATGCCAGGTGTGTATACAGCGAATGCAGACAGCCTTAACACAAGAAAAGATGTGGATACATTGCTGTATTCTAAGAGTGATGGAGTATATTATTACTCATGTAAAGATGCATCTGCGTATAAGATAGACAAGAAGACAGACAATGATGCAGATTATGTATTTGATAGAGACAATTCGCTTATATACAGAATTTCAGGTACATCAATGACATCAGCACTTATCAGAGAAACTAAAGTGAGTGAGTATGTGGATGTTGATTCTATGACTAAGGAAAAGAATTACATATATAATTCATCAGATGGTCAGATAGTGTATGTTAATGCGAAAGGACAGCTTCGAGTAGTTGATAACAACAAGATTACAGACATTGCGTCAGATGTTAATGCAGGTTCATTATCTAAAGTGTATAATAAAAGTAAGGCTTTAACATATGTTTCAGGCGGCAGGCAGTTCTATATGGATAACATTAAGAGCAAAGCTGTTGCAATTCTGGAATCAGATGCAGTTACAGATACAGAGGGAACATATTTTTACAAGAATCGAATCTATGCGTATGATGCTGATAATATTCTTTATTCTAATACACTGAAGGGAAATGATATCAGCAATATAGGCTACGTTGAAAGATTGTGGCTTGGAACAGAACTAAGATAATTGCAAATGTATTAAGACAGGTATAAGTTATGGATTTATTTGAATATATGCGTGAAAACAATAAGAATACAGAATCTCCATTGGCTATGAGATTAAGACCGGAAACACTCGATGAAATGGTAGGACAGTCTCATATAATCGGAAAGGACAAACTGCTTTACAGGGCAATTAAGGCAGATAAGCTTAGCTCAGTAATATTCTATGGTCCACCTGGAACAGGAAAGACAACTTTAGCTAGAATAATTGCTAATACAACAAGTGCAGAGTTTAATCAGGTTAATGCCACAGTTGCCGGAAAGAAGGATATGGAAGAGGTTGTTGCCAAGGCGAAAGACAATCTTGGAATGTATGGAAGAAAGACCATTCTTTTCGTAGACGAGATTCACCGCTTTAATAAGGGACAGCAGGATTATCTGCTTCCATTTGTTGAGGATGGAACAATAATTCTTATTGGTGCAACGACAGAGAATCCGTACTTTGAAGTAAATGGAGCTTTAATATCAAGGTCAATAATATTTGAATTAAAACCACTAGAGAAAGAAGATATCAAGACAATAATAAAGCGTGCTGTGTATGATGAGAAGAAGGGCATGGGAAGCTACAATGCAGCAATAGACGATGATGCACTGGAATTCCTTGCAGATATATCCAACGGAGATGCGAGAAATGCACTTAATGCCATTGAACTTGGAATACTCACAACAGACAGATCAGATGATGGAGTTATACATATAGATCTTGCAACAGCACAGGAATGTATCCAGAAGCGCTCAGTAAGATATGATAAAGAGGGCGACAACCACTACGATACAATATCAGCATTTATTAAGAGTATGAGAGGGTCTGATCCTGATGCAGTAAGCTATTATCTTGCCAAGATGCTGTATGCAGGTGAAGATATCAAATTCATTGCAAGACGAATAATGATATGTGCCAGTGAGGATGTCGGCAATGCTGATCCTAATGCACTGCAGGTTGCAGTAGCTGCGGCACAGGCTGTTGAGCGTATCGGCATGCCGGAGGCGAGAATTATACTTAGTCAGGCTGCACTTTATATTGCGACAGCACCTAAGAGCAATTCCTGTATCAAGGCTATTGATAAAGCAATGGATGTTGTTAAGAATTCAAAGACTGCACCGGTTCCTGTACATTTGCAGGATGCCCATTATAAAGGTAGTGCCAAGTTAGGACACGGTGTAGGATACTTATATGCACATGATTATCCTAATCATTACGTTAGACAGCAGTATCTTCCGGATGCTTATGTGAATGAGAAATTCTATGAGCCGGGAGATATGGGATATGAGAGGGATATTAAGAAACATTTGGATAAGATTAAGTCGGAGGCATAGTTTCCAATGAGGGATTACATAAACAGACTTTCAAGAGGCAGTTCAATTATCAAAGTACCAAAGCTGTCATGCAGTGAGGAACAGATTACCATGGATATTATGTGTAATACAGTTGCTACAGGCAGCTTCATATGTGATGCCACCGATAAGGTTTATGGAATGGTCTATGCTGACAATGAGAGGGTAAAGATTCTTTCAGAACAATTTGGTGGTACGCATATTATAACTGAATATCAGGTGGACGCTTCCGGACTTGAAGAAAATGATGAGATAGAGGGAACATTTACAGTAGTATGTAATGCCGGCGAGAAAAAGATACCATTTGCATTCAGATGTATGAAAGAGAATCAGGATGATATAAGAAATCATGTTAAGACTGAAGCAGTTGTTCTGCACATTGATAACGAAGAGAATACAATTATACACAAAGATGAAGCAGAGCAGTTTGAATGTGTGCTTATAAAGAGTGGCACAGAAGAAACAGAGATTGATATATATGCAGATGAAGATTTTATTGAATTAGAGAAAGACAGCTTATCAACTGATGATTTTGCAGGTGACAGGGCTGTAATTAAATATATAGTTAATCCACAGAAAATGCATGCAGGCAACAACTATGGATATATACATATAGTAAGTTATACGCAGCATTTAAAGATAAATGTGAGTGTTATATGTAAGAAAGCTGACGAATCGGAAGATTTTGAAGTCAGAAGAGAAGAAAAACTGGCACAATATAAGCTTACGAAGCTTTATCTTGATTTCAGAATGAAGAAAATCAAGAAAGAAAAATGGATTGCTGAATCTATGCAGACAGTTGACAGAATAAGGGGAATTAAGGGCACAGATGTATTTTATGATATTGTGCAGATACAACTGCTTATGGCGTCTGGAAGAGAGGAAACAGCAACACAGATATATAATAATATCAAGAAAGATATAGTCGGAAGAATTGGTGAAAATGTAGAACTTTACTGCTATTTTCTGTATGTTTCGACACTTATTGTGCGTGAAGAGGAGTATACGGCTCAGGTTTTATCACAGGTTAAGAAGTTCTTTGAGAATGGCTATGATACATATAGAATATTATGGATACTTTTTTACCTGAGTACAGATTCAGATAATAAGAGTATAAGACTTGTAAGAATAAAGGATGTAATTAATTCAGGATGCATAAGCCCTGTTATGTATATTGAGGCTATGAACATTATTAATGCACAGCCTGTTTTACTACGGGTGCTTAATCAGTTTGAAATGCAGGTTATTAATTATGGATGCAGGAACGACATTATTAGCGAGAAGCTTGCAATGCAGATTGCAGATGTTGTGGCTAATGAGAAGAATATTAATATTAATACTCTTATTATACTAAAAAAGATATATGATAAATATGAGAAAGACGAGATACTGACAGTTCTTGTAACCCAGATGGTAAGAATGGGCATGACAGGAGAAAACTGCTTTGAGATATATGAAAAAGGAGTATTAAGAGGCCTGAAAATAACAAGATTATATGAGTTTTATATTGCCAGTATGCCTAAAAAGACAGACAGGCAGCTGCCAAAGATAGTGTTGATGTATTTTGCATATGACAATACTCTTACAGATGCAGATAAAGCATTTTTATATGCAAATGTGGTGACGGGCAGAGATTCGTACTATAAGAATATCTATGAAGGTTATGAAAGAAATATAGAGATATATGTGTATGAACAGCTTAAAGCCGGCAATATCAGTGACAATCTTGTTGTATTATACAAGGCACTTCTTAAGACACAGCTTGTGTGTGATGACACAGGCACATTTGTAAGTAAAATGCCATATATGTACAGAATGCAGTGCTTTAGTGATGTGGTAAGATATGTACATGTCAGATATCCGCAGTTTACAGAAGAAACAGTATATGAGCTTTCAGGGGAAACAGCATATATATGTATGTATGGAAGTGACTGCGAGATTACATTTGAATGTATTGACGGACAGATTAGAAAAGATACAATTGATTATGATATAGAAAAAGTGTTTGATATACAGCAGTATGCAGAGGTGTTTGAGGCTGCAGGTGATTATGGAAAGAACAATTCCAGAATAATTATGAGCAGAATCTGTGAAATGAGAAAGAATTCACAGTATACACAAGAAACACTTAAGCTGTACAAAACAATAAAAAAGGAACAGGGTATCAGTGAACAGTATAAACAGCAAGTTAATGCCTGGATGATTGATTATTACTATCATTATTATGAAGAAGATGATTTCTGGCATGAATACAATTATGTTGATACAGATAATCTGACGAAGAAGGATGCGGGAAAACTGATAGAGATACTTATAGATTCATCAATGTATTCACAGGCATATGAGATAGCCGGTATATACGGTTGCTGTATGGCAAAAGCGGCAAAACTTCTTAAAATGACTGACTATATTCTTACAAATGTATCAGACGGACATAGTCAGATTATTGATGAGATTACTCAATATATATTCAGACACAACATTTATAATGAACCTGTTCTTTCTTATATGTGCGAATACTATAATGGGACTAATGATGAAATGTATGCTGTGTGGAAGTCAGCAGTTAATTATAATGTAAATGTATTGCATATGTCAGAAAGGATTCTTGCCCAGATGATGTATACAGGTGTGCATACTGGAAGATTTACAGAGGTGTTTGCTGATTATTATAGTAAGATTCCTGATATGCTTATAGTAAAGGCATATTTATCTTATAATTCACAATTCTATCTTCTCAGGCAGAAGAAGGCTAATGATATAGTATTCAGAGTTATAGAGGAGTGTATGGGGGATGGATATGGATTGCCAGAGTGTTGTTATGTAGCATGGCTTAAGAATCTGTCAAGAAACCCTGTTGCGTTAAGAGAAGATACATCTGAAAAAGAACTTGCACAATCAGTCCTTAATGAATTATGTGAACATGACAGAATATATGGATTTTTCAAAAAATTCAAAGGAATACTGGATTTACCATACAATATGCAGGGACTTACTATTGTTGAATACATAGCAGATCCAGATGATAAAGTATCTTTGACATATAGTATTAATGGGGCTGACAGGCTGGTGCAGGTTATGAAGTCTAACGAATGGGGAATATTTACATGCAGGTTTAATCTGTTTTATGGGGATTCATTAGAATATACATTTATAGTTAATGACAGCAATGAACAGGCATCTGCAGAGCCGGTAGTCTGCGAATATAAGGATATTCCATCAGAGAACACAGATGGAAGGATTGACATGCTTAATGATTGTCTTGCAAGCAGACAGCAGCATGACCTTACAACATTAAGAAAGTTCATGTATAGTTACTGTGTTGAGGAATACGTTACAAGAGAAATGTTTACAATTGTCAAATGAGGATAGCAGATATGGAGCAGTGTAAAGGACTTATAGCAGGAATAGATATAGGATATAGTAAAATTCACGCAAGTGTATATTCATATAATTCACGGAATGTGCAGACGGTAAAACTGACAGAGGATTCAAAGGAAAAGACCAGTCTTGCAAATGTTGTCGCTGAATGTATGCGAGCAACAGGTACATCACAGATTCAAAGCATATGTGTAACCATTCCCGATTATCATTCTGATGAAATATCTGCTGTCAGGGATACTCTTAAAAAATGTGGTGTATCAGATGGCAGAGGGCAGGTATTAAGCAGAGTTGAAAGCTTTGCATATTATGCGTACAGACAGAAAAGTGAGCTTCATGCTGCTGGTGTGGCACTGTTTGACTACACAAGTGAAGGAATAAGGTGTGATTATCTTGCAGTCAGGAAGAATGACAATAGTAACTATCTGCTTCAGGAACACACAGGATACACATCTGATATATTAAAAGAAGCTGTGATAAGCAAAGAACTTGGACTGGCTGAGAATGAGTTGTGTACATTTACAGAAGAGTATTTTTCTAAAAGACATGTTTCGGCGGCATATCTTACAGGTGAAGGTTTTGATGTTGAAAAGCTTCCTGAAAGATTTGCAAAGCTTATGGTTACGAGAAGAAAAGCATTTGTCGGACAGAATCTTTTTGCAAAGGGTGCATGCTTTGCGGCAATGGAGATATTGAAGCCGGAAGTGTTTAAGAATGTCATAATGCTTCTTGATAATCATGTGAAATGTGGTATAGAAATAGATATTTCGTCATATGAAAAGCCAATGAGATTCAGGCTGGTAAGACCGGGAAGTAACTGGTATACTGCCGGACGGACTGTGGAATGTATACTTGAGGATATGAGAAGCATTACATTTAAAATAATAACACCTGAGAATAAATATTATGATGAAGTTGTTGATATAAGTGAAATTCCATTCAGGGAAGGGAAAACAACAAGAGTATCTGTGAGCGTAAGCTTTACGGATTCTGACAGGTGTAATATTACAATAAAAGATCTTGGATTTGGAGAGTTTGTCAAAAGTTCAGGAAAAGTTATAAGCAAAGAACTTGTATTAAGAAGCTGAGAATGTGGAAAACATCAGGAAACGGAGAAATACAATGGGGAAAATAATACTGTGCAGAGGAAAGAAGGCAGATACACCACTGACTGTTTTACAGACAGGTGTGAAGTTATATACAGCAGAAGAACTCTGTTATTATATTTATAATAATATATATCTGATTGGACAGGATTTTATAGATGATAATCTTATCAGTTTTCTTGATGAAACCGGAGAAAAAGAGCTGGCAGAAAGAGTAAGGAAGCTGAAAGAAACAGGAGGTTCATTAGCACAGATATTTGTAATAATACTCAAGACAATAGATTATTATTCTGTTGCAGAGATTGAGCAGTTAAAAGAGATTCTTAATACTCTTGGAAAGCAGAGTGTATGCGAAAGGCTTAAAGCAAGAGGAGACGGATATCTCAATGCTGGATATTATTTTGCCGCGGTCAGATGTTACGAGTCAATTATAAAAGATTACAAGGGAAAAGATTTGTTGGCAGCTGATTATGCAAAAGTTTATCATAACCTGGGAACTGCCTATGCAAGAATGTTTATGTATGATAAAGCAGTGATATATTATGATGAGGCATATAGGACGGGTCAGCATGAGGAATCAAAAAAATGCAGTATAGCAGCTTTAATTATGGCAAAGAAGGATAAAGAACCTGTTAATGTTGATGTGGATGAAGATGAATATGTTGTCCAGAAGGAATTGGAAACTTTAATGGATAATGCCAGATATAGTGATGAATATAGGGAACTTGAAGATATTGCCAGATTAAAAGCAGATGGCAATCTGGCACAGTACAACAGGGCGGTAGATGAAAGACTTGACAGGTGGAGAACGGCATACATTAAATATAGCAAAACATTTTAAAGAATTGTGGTGGATATATGGGAATATTTAAAAAAGCTGAAAAAGAAACGATATATGATGATTATGATGATGAATCGTACAGAGATGAGGAACTGCTAGAAGAGGCAGAGAAGGAAAAAACTGCCAATAAAATGTTTAATATATTGAATATATATGAAACGTTTGATAAGAAGAATAAGAAAAAACATGAAGACCGCAAGAGCGGAGAACTTGATGAGAAAACAAAGGAAAAACAGCAGCAGGCCAAGATAGAAGAAGAAAAATATGATCATCTGTTAAACAGTATGCAGGCACAGACGCTTATCAAGGCAGTTGAGAAATATGGAAAGGATGAGGAAGACCGCAAAGAGATTGATGCTATACCTATTGAGCTTCCAAAGGAAAAATCCGACCTTGATAAAATTGCAGAATATGCGATGAGCAGGAATATAGACAGTGTCAATATAAAGGATTTCAGTACACATGATATTGAGGTTTATGTAAGAGAACAGTGTGATATCATGGAAGAAGCAGCGACACATGTAGAAAATGCTAAAGCTGAGTATGAGGCTGTTACTGAAGAATATAATGATATACAGATTATGGAAGAAGCTCCCACACAGATACGTGATAAAATATTGAGCTGTGCAGAGACCATAGACAACATGATGGTTGACAGGCGTATTCTTAAAAGTACAGAACATAAGCTGTCAAATGCGGCATACAGGCGCATGGAAGCTGTGGAAAATGAAATGCCAGGTGGAATAAAGCTTTTGAAAGCATCCGAAGATTATTATGATACTGTTAAGAGAGATTTAAGGATACTTGAGGCAGAACAGCTTAATCTTAGAACTGATGCGGACGTTCTTGTTACAAGACAGATTAAGATAAGAAGGCTTGCGAAAACAGCAATCTTTGCGCTTGCGGCAGTGTTTGCAGTATTTCTTATATCGATGACACTTGTTCAAAATGACAGTGATACGGCACTTTTTATAGGAATATCTTTATTTGCAGCAATTCTTGCAGTTGGAATGTTTGCTTTATTAAAGGTTACTGAAAGAAATGTGATTATAACCGAAATAAAACTTAATAAAGCTACAGCACTGCTTAACAAAGTAAAGATTAAGTTCATTAATGCAGCAAATACGCTGGATTATGAATATACAAAGTTCGGAGTTAAAAGTTCATATGAACTTGATAAGAAATACAGACTGTACGAGGAGATGAAAAAAGAGCAGATTAGAATGCTTGATATGACATCATCACTTAATTCTGCTGAAAATGAGCTTGAGAATATGCTTAAGAATTTAGGACTTTACAGTCCACATATATGGCTTGGAAGAGTGAGGGCAATCATTAATCCTAAGGAAATGGTTGAAGTGCGGCATGAAATAAATACTCGCCGTTATAAATTAAGGCAGCAGATAGAGTACAATGAAAAACGTATTGATGAAGCAAAGGAAAATATTAAAAAGATAACGCTTTCAAATCCAGCACACAGCGATGGTGCAATGCGCGTAATTGAAATGTATGAGAAGCGACATTCACGGGTTGCAAAATAAAATTGATATGTTACAATAAACAGTGGCTTTTTACGCATATGAATGATAAAAAGCGAAAGAAGTATGGAGGCTATAAGGATGAAAGAAAGACTTGAAGCAATTAGAGAAAGAGCTTTAGCACAGATTAATGAAACTGATTCGCTTGATAAACTGAATGATATCAGAGTCGCTTTCCTTGGAAAGAAGGGTGAACTTACAGAAGTACTTAAAGGTATGAAGGAAGTTGCACCAGAAGACAGACCTAAGGTTGGTCAGATTGTTAATGAGACAAGACAGGCAATTGAAGAAGTATTAGATAAGGCTAAGACAGAATTAGCTGCCAAGAAGAGAGAACTTCAGTTAAAGAGTGAAGTAATAGATGTTACTCTTCCATCTAAGAGGGATGAGTTAGGACATAAGCATCCTAATACACTTGCATTAGAAGAAATCCAGAAGATATTCATCGGAATGGGTTATGAAGTAGTTGATGGACCAGAAGTTGAGTATGATTACTACAACTTTGAGGCACTTAACATACCAGCTAACCACCCGGCTAAGGATGAACAGGATACATTCTACATTAATGATAAGATAGTACTCCGTACACAGACTTCCCCTGTTCAGGCAAGAGTTATGGAGAAGGGCAAGCTCCCTATCAGAATGATTTCTCCAGGACGTGTATACAGAGCAGATGAAGTTGATGCTACACATTCACCATGCTTCCATCAGGTAGAAGGTCTTGTAATTGATAAGGGAATCACATTTGCAGACCTTAAGGGAACTTTAGCAGAATTCGCTAAGGAGCTTTTTGGACCTGATACTAAAGTTAAATTCAGACCACATCATTTCCCATTCACTGAGCCTAGTGCCGAGATGGATGTAAGCTGTTTCAAATGTGGTGGTAAAGGATGCCGTTTCTGTAAGGGCGAGGGATGGATTGAAATCCTCGGCTGTGGAATGGTTCACCCACATGTATTCGAGCTTTGTGGAATTGATAAGGAAGAATATACAGGATTTGCCTTTGGTGTAGGACTTGAGAGAGTTGCTCTTCTTAAGTACGAAATCGATGACATGAGACTTCTTTATGAGAACGATATCAGATTTATAAAGCAGTTCTAAATCGATTCATATAGTGGTCTAACGACTGGAATAAGATAAAGTATATTTAAGGAGAATGACGATATGAATACATCATTAAATTGGATAAAAGCAATGGTTCCAGGTCTTGAGTGTACAGATCAGGAATTCAGAGATGCTATGACACTTTCAGGAACTAAGGTGGAGTGTTTTAATGCATTTGACAAGAACCTTGATAAAATCGTAGTTGGACAGATTCTCTCAGTTGAGAGACATCCTGATGCAGACAAGCTTGTAATATGTCAGGTTAATGTTGGCAGCGAGAATGTCCAGATTGTAACAGGTGCACCTAATATTGAAGTTGGTTCAAGTGGACAGAAGGTTCCTGTAGTATTAGACGGAGGTAAAGTTGCCGGAGGACATGACGGCGGCGCACTTCCAGA
>ULOC01011373.1_pt1 | contig 12925 bp, 9 predicted proteins | sample 1952181 | NCBI WGS metagenome assembly ULOC01 (sample SAMEA4835592, study PRJEB28245) | human gut metagenome | biome: gut microbiome; material: fecal sample | place: Denmark | collected 2008
GAACCGGCAAAAGCTCCGGAAGCTCCCAAGGCTGAAGCGTGAGAATGAACAGAATAAGTAAAAAACTAAAAAGATATAACAGTGAAGACATTTAGAATTGGTGGAGTTCATCCAGCAGAAAATAAATTGTCAGCAGGCAAAGCTATTGAAACCCTTGCGCTTCCCAAGCAGGCGGTTTTCCCTTTGTCACAGCATATCGGTGCTCCGGCTACGGCGATCGTGAAAAAAGGAGATGTCGTAAAGGTCGGTACCAAGATTGCTGAGGCGGGAGGGTTTGTTTCGGCAGCTATCTTCTCGTCCGTATCTGGAAAGGTAAACAAGGTAGATAGTGTGATTGATGCCAGTGGCTATCGCAAACCGGCAATATTCATCGATGTAGAAGGTGATGAGTGGGAAGAAACAATCGACCGCAGCACGACACTGGTGAAGGAATGTAACCTGACTCCGGAAGAAATTGTTGCAAAGATTAAGAATGCAGGTGTTGTGGGTATGGGAGGTGCATGTTTCCCGACTCATGTCAAACTGACTCCTCCTCCGGGATGCAAGGCAGAATGTGTAATCATCAATGCTGTGGAATGTGAACCGTATCTGACAGCTGACCATCGTCTGATGCTGGAAAAGGCAGATGAGATTCTGGTGGGTGTAAGCATTCTGATGAAGGCTGCCAAAGTAACCAAAGGATATATCGGCATTGAAAACAACAAGCCCGATGCCATCAAGCTGATGACTGAAAAGGCCGCAGCTTATTCCGGTATTGAAGTAGTGCCTTTGAAAGTGAAATATCCGCAGGGAGGTGAAAAGCAGCTGATCGACGCCGTTATCGGTCGTCAGGTCCCGGCTCCTCCTGCAATTCCTATCAATGTAGGTGCCGTTGTACAGAACGTGGGAACAGCATATGCCGTTTATGAAGCTGTGCAGAAAAACAAGCCGCTGTTTGAACGCGTTGTGACTGTAACCGGAAAATCGCTGAAGAATCCTTCAAACTTCCTGACCCGTATGGGAACCCCGATGAGCCAGCTGATTGAAGCTGCCGGCGGTCTGCCCGAAGATACCGGCAAGGTGATCGGTGGTGGTCCGATGATGGGTAAGGCTCTGGCTAATATTGAAGTGCCGGTCTGCAAGGGTAGTTCCGGTGTTCTGATCATGAACGACAAGGAAGCACGCCGTGCGGAACCTCAGCCCTGTATCCGTTGTGCCAAGTGTGTAAGCGCTTGTCCGATGGGACTGGAACCGTTCCTGCTGGCAACCTGTTCGGCTCACGGCGACTGGGAACGTGTAGAACATGAAATGATTATGTCCTGCATCGAATGCGGTTCCTGTCAGTTCACATGTCCTTCCCGTCGTCCGATGTTGGACTATATTCGTTTAGGTAAAGGTAAGGTGGGCGGAATTATCCGTGCACGTAACGCTAAAAAATAATTCAGATTATGGCAAACAAATTGATTGTATCTTTATCGCCCCATGTGCATAGCGGTGACAGCGTACAGAAAAACATGTATGGTGTAATCATCGCTTTGTTGCCCGCCTTGCTGGTATCGTTCTACATGTTCGGTCTGGGGGCTGTCATTGTCACGCTGACATCTGTCATCGCGTGTCTGTTCTTTGAGTGGGCTATTACCAAGTATATCCTGAAGCGTGAACGTACGACCATCATGGATGGTTCGGCCGCTCTGACAGGTATCCTTCTGGCATTCAACCTTCCTTCCAACCTTCCGTTGTGGATCATTATTATCGGTGCACTGGTAGCTATCGGTATCGGTAAGATGACTTTCGGCGGACTGGGCTGCAATCCTTTCAACCCGGCTCTGGTGGGACGTATTTTCCTGTTGATCTCTTTCCCGGTACAAATGACTTCCTGGCCGGTTACCGGACAGTGGGCCAGCTATACCGATGCTGAAACAGCAGCTACTCCGCTGGCGCTGATGAAGCAGGCTGTTCATGGTGACGTGAATGCCTTGAGCCAGCTGCCTGATACGATGAGCCTCTTCCTGGGCGATAATCCGGGATGTATCGGTGAAATCAGTTCTCTGGCATTGTTGCTGGGACTGGCTTACATGTTATGGAAGAAGATCATTACATGGCATATTCCGGTATCTATCCTGGTAACGGTATTTGTGTTCTCAGGTCTGATGCATCTGGCTAATCCGACAGCTTATGCTTCTCCGTTCATACACCTGTTTACCGGTGGTCTGATGCTGGGTGCTATCTTTATGGCAACAGACTATGTCACTTCACCGATGACACACAAAGGTATGCTGATCTATGGTGTGGCTATCGGATTTCTGACTGTTGTGATCCGTCTTTTCGGTGCTTATCCGGAAGGTATGTCATTCGCTATTTTCATCATGAATGCATTTACTCCGTTGATTAACACTTATTGTAAACCTAAACGATTCGGGGAGGTAGTGAAGAAATGAAAAAGCTAGAATCATCTTTAAAGAATATGGCTCTGGCATTGACAGGCTTTTCTGTCGTAGCCGGAGGATTATTAGGCTGGGTGAACGATATTACAGCCGAACCGATTGCACAGGCTAACGCCAAAACGTTGAGTGACGCGATTGCCGTGGTGGTTCCGGGATTCGACAACAACCCTGCCGAAGCGCCCGAAACAGTGGAAGTGAATGGTGTAAGTTATAAGATCTACAAGGCTACTAAGGGCGGAGAACCCATCGGTGCTGCAGTGGAATCTTCTGCCAACGGTTTTGGAGGTGCGCTGACTGTTCTGGTTGGTTTTGACAATGACGGTAACATTATCGACTATTCATTGCTGAGCCATGCCGAAACTCCGGGACTGGGATCCAAGGCTGCTGACTGGTTCAAGAAGGGAGCCAAAGGAGATATCACCGGTAAGAATCCGGGAGAAGCAGCGCTGACTGTCAGCAAGGACGGAGGACAGATCGATGCGATTACGGCATCTACCATTACTTCACGTGCATTCCTGCTGGCTGTGAACAATGCTTATGCAGCTTATAAGAATCAGTATGTGGACAGTACAAGTGGAGCTACTTCTCAGGCTGCTTCACAGGAAGCTGAAGCTTCTGCCGCTGCTGACAGTACAAATGTTGAAAACAATTAATAGGAGAGGAGCAGACTATGAATAATTTTAAAGTATTGATGAACGGGATTGTCAAGGAGAATCCTACGTTTGTACTCCTTTTGGGTATGTGTCCTACATTGGGAACCACCTCTTCTGCCATCAATGGTATGGGAATGGGACTGGCTACCATGTTTGTATTGATCTGTTCGAATGTCGTTATTTCTCTGATTAAGAATCTGGTTCCGGACATGGTCCGTATTCCGATTTTCGTCGTAGTCATTGCGTCGTTCGTGACATTGCTTCAGATGGTGATGCAGGCATACGTCCCCGGATTGTATGCAACGCTCGGTTTGTTCATCCCCTTGATTGTGGTGAACTGTATTCTGCTGGGACGTGCGGAAGCCTTCGCTGCCAAGAATAACCCGCTGGCATCGTTCTTCGATGGTCTGGGAATGGGACTTGGCTTTACGATTGCTCTGACTCTTCTGGGTGGTGTCCGTGAGTTCTTGGGAACCGGCAAGCTCTTTAACATTGCCATTATGCCTGAGGATTATGGTATGCTGATCTTCGTCCTTGCCCCCGGTGCATTTATTGTATTGGGTTACCTGATAGCAATTGTGAATCGTCTGAAAAAGGCATAATCCCTAAAAGAAAGAAGTTATGGAATATATATTGATCTTTATCACCGCTATTTTTGTGAACAACATCGTGTTGTCACAATTCCTCGGTATTTGTCCGTTCCTGGGTGTTTCGAAGAAAGTGGAAACGGCAATGGGTATGGGAGCAGCTGTTGCTTTCGTACTGGTGCTGGCTACTATTGTAACCTATATCATCCAGAAGTTTGTGTTGGATGCCTTCGGACTGGGATATTTGCAGACCATTGCGTTTATTCTTGTCATTGCTGCTTTGGTACAGATGGTTGAAATCATTCTGAAGAAAGTTTCTCCGGCTTTGTATCAGGCACTGGGTGTTTTCCTTCCGCTGATTACGACCAACTGCTGTATCCTGGGTGTAACGATTCTGGTTATTCAGAAAGACTTTGACCTGCTGACCGGAGTTGTTTATGCATTCTCTACGGCATTGGGATTTGCCCTGGCACTGATTGTCTTTGCCGGTATTCGTGAACAGTTGAGCCTGGTGAATATTCCGAAGGGAATGCGCGGCATGTCCATTGCTCTGGTGACCGCCGGTCTGCTGGCAATGGCATTCATGGGTTTCTCAGGAGTAGACAAAGGCTTGTCTGCTTTGTTTGGAATCGGTTGATAAACCCCTTATATGAATTGGAAAGTCCGGATTTACATAAATCCGGACTTTTTTTGTGTTTTTTCTTGTGCGTGATTATGGTTTTTCAAGAATTATGCTTATTTTTGCTCAAGGAAATAAAGAAACCCTTTAAAAAAGAATAATACCTTTATATTATGAAAGAAAGAATTCTTGTAACAGGTGGAACCGGATATATCGGCTCTCATACTGTAGTTGAATTACAGAACAGTGGCTACGAGGTAGTTATTGTAGACAATTTGTCAAACTCACGTGCCGACGTAGTCGACCATATCGAACAGATTACAGGTATCCGTCCTGCATTCGAACATGTAGATTGCTTGGATTATGAAGGAATGGATGCTGTGTTTAAGAAATATCCGGGCATCAAGGGTGTTATTCATTTCGCTGCAAGCAAGGCTGTAGGTGAATCTGTTCAGAAACCGTTGCTTTATTATCGCAACAACCTGGTTTCTTTGATTAACCTGCTGGAGCTGATGCCGAAGCACAATGTAGGTGGTATCATCTTCTCTTCTTCTTGTACGGTATACGGTCAGCCGGATGTATTGCCGGTAACTGAAGCTGCTCCGATCAAGAAAGCTGAATCTCCTTATGGAAATACCAAACAGGTTAATGAAGAGATCGTACGTGATACAGTTGCTTCCGGTGCTCCGATCAACGCAATCCTGTTGCGTTACTTCAACCCGATCGGCGCTCATCCGTCTGCATTGATCGGTGAATTGCCTAATGGCGTTCCGCAGAATCTGGTTCCTTACGTAACTCAGACTGCTATGGGTATCCGTGAAAAACTGAGCGTATTCGGTGATGACTATGATACTCCTGACGGATCTTGCATCCGCGACTATATTTATGTAGTTGATTTGGCCAAGGCTCATGTGATTGCTATGAAGCGTATTTTGGAAGGCAAGCAGAAAGATAAAGTGGAAGTATTCAACCTGGGTACCGGACGTGGTCTTTCAGTATTGGAACTGGTTCATTCATTCGAAGAAGCTACCGGCGTGAAACTGAACTATCAGATCGTTGGACGTCGTGCTGGTGATATCGTAAAAGTATGGGCTGATCCGACATATGCAAACCAGGAATTAGGCTGGAAAGCAGATACCCCGATTCTGGATGTCTTGCGTTCTGCATGGAACTGGCAGGTTCATCTCCGTGAAACGGGTGTACAATAAAGCTTCGTTTTCGTGTAAACGAAGGACGTTAATAGATTGAAAAATAACAAAGATATTGAACTTATAGCGTCATAGGACGTTATATTGATGCAGCGCATTTAAAACATTTATGGGTATGTGAATATACATAAGTGCATCCATTTCTTGAAAAAGAATGGAAAGGTGCTGATTGCATAGTAGTTTTGTCGTGTTTTATTTTGTGTTTGTGTTGTGGCTGTTCTCCGACGTGAGTCGGAGAACAGTTTTTTTGTGTAAACAGACAGGATGTTGTATCTTTGCAGGCCGAAAAAAGATAAAAAGATGAAAGTTTTCAGAGAACAGCGTTTTATGATGAGAATCGAGCAATTTCCGTTGCTGGTTTATTTATTGAAATGGATTGTCCTGTCGGCCGTATCAGGTGCCTGTATCGGTTCGGCTTCTGCCTTGTTGCTGGTGTCCTTAAACTGGGCAACAGACTATCGTGAAAGTCATTTGTGGGTATTGTTTCTGCTGCCTTTGGCAGGTTTGCTGATCGGGCTGATGTATCATTATCTGGCAGGGACGGCAGCCCGTGGTAATAATTATCTGATTGAAGAGATCCGTTCCCCTCATGATATCATTCCTTTCCGCATGGCACCTCTTGTCTATATCGGTACGGTATTGACTCATCTGTTTGGAGGTTCTGCCGGCCGTGAAGGAACAGGTGTACAGATGGGAGGTGCAATTGCCGACCAGTTTTCGCGTCTTTTTCATTTGCACCGGCGGGATCATAAGGTCATGGTACTGATCGGTATCAGTGCCGGATTTGCTTCTGTCTTCGGGACTCCGCTGGCAGGTGCCGTGTTCGGCCTTGAAGTAATCGTGGTAGGACGGATGCGTTATGAAGCCATTTTGCCTGCATTTCTGTCGGCTGCCTTTGCTCATCTGACCTGTCACGCCTGGGGAGTGGCTCATACCCAGTATGCGATACCTGAAGTTCCGGCATTGAACGTTGCAAATATTCTGTGGGTTGCACTGGCAGGCGTATTGTTTGGGCTGGTTGCCATGCTCTTTTCCCGTTCCATCGGTTTCTGGGGAGGACTGGCCAGACGCTATGTGTCTTATCCGCCCCTGCGTCCTTTTTGGGGAGGCATTCTGATTGCTCTGGCTGTGTGGTTATTGGGTACAACGAAATACATCGGTTTGGGTGTACCCGTTATTGTAGCATCCTTTACGGAACAGCAGATGTGGTATGACTTTCTGTTGAAACTGATTTTCACCACCTTTACCATTGGTGTCGGATTCAAGGGTGGGGAGGTAACCCCGTTGTTCTTTGTCGGTGCCACGCTGGGAAGTGCTTTGTCAGCCGTTGTTCCTTTGCCTATGGCTTTGTTGGCCGGTTTGGGATTCGTGGCAGTCTTTGCCGGAGCAACGAATACACCGATCGCCTGTACCCTGATGGGAATTGAACTTTTCGGTGCAGAGGCCGGACTTTATCTCGGGATTGCCTGTGTAATTGCTTATCTTTTTTCCGGACATACCGGTATTTATACGGCTCAGGTGGTCGGAAGTCCGAAACATTCTGTATTTCTGCGAAAGAAAGGTACGACCCTTTCCTGATAACTCCTGCGTTTTTTTGTAATTTTGCAGGCGTTAAGGTAAAAAGAGAGAGATAACGATTATGGCACAATCAAAGGAAATGACTTCAGGGCCATGCTTGCCCCTGATATTTAATTTTACGTTGCCGCTGTTGTTGGGGAACATGCTTCAACAGACTTATTCGCTGATTGATGCGGCTATTGTCGGTAAGTTTTTGGGAATAAATGCGCTGGCTTCCGTAGGTGCCAGTACGTCGGTTGTATTTCTCATTCTGGGTTTTTGCAACGGATGTTGCGGGGGATTCGGTATTCCCGTGGCACAGAAATTCGGTGCGCGTGATTATGTATCGATGCGCCGTCTGGTTTCTGTCAGCCTGAAGCTGGCAGGCATGATGTCTGTTGGTATAGCTTTGATCACCTGCCTGTTGTGTGCCTTTATTCTTCGAACCATGCAGACTCCTGAAAATATCTTTCAGGATGCTTACTGGTATTTGCTGATTACTTTTATCGGTGTTCCCTGTACTTTCTTCTATAACCTGCTGTCCAGTATTATCCGGGCTTTGGGAGACAGCAAGACACCGTTCTGGTTCCTGTTGTTTTCTACGGTCCTGAATGTCCTGCTTGATTTGCTGTGCATTCTGGTATTCCATTGGGAAGTTGCCGGAGCAGCGATTGCCACAGTCTTCTCCCAAGGAGTTTCAGCAGTGTTGTGTTACTTCTATATGTATCGTAAGTTTGAGATTCTCCGGATGCAGCCTGCCGATAAACGCTTCCGTCCAGAACTGGCCCGGCAGCTTATTTTCGTCGGCGTACCGATGGGGCTTCAGTTTTCCATCACCGCCATTGGAAGCATCATGCTCCAGAGTGCCAACAATGCTTTGGGTACCGCCTGTGTGGCAGCCTTTACTGCTGCGATGCGTATCAAGATGTTTTTCCTGTGTATGCTGGAGAGTTTGGGAATTGCGATGGCCACTTTCTGCGGACAGAATTATGGAGCCGGTAAGCCTGAGCGTATCTGGACCGGCGTCAAGGCAGCTTCGCTGATGATGATTGTTTACGTAGCAGCGGTCGCGATCATCTTGTGGGGATTCTCAGAGAAGTTTGTCCTGCTGTTTGTCGATCCTTCTGAGACTGAGATTATAGCCGATGCAGCTTTGTTCCTGCATATTTCGGTGAGTTTCTTCCCGGTTCTGGGACTTCTCTGCATCCTGCGCTATTCCATTCAGGGAGCCGGATATACAAAGCTGGCCATGTTTTCCGGAGTCTCTGAAATGATTGCCCGGATTCTTGTCAGTGTCGTGGCCGTCCCGTTGTGGGGCTTCTGGGCTGTCTGCTTCGGTGATCCTACGGCGTGGGTCTTTGCGGATGCCTTCCTGATACCGGCTTTCATCTATGTTTACCGTCGCTTGCGCCTGATTGTTGCCAGGGAACGGGGTGATATAAGAATGGCCTGATAAACAATCTGTTCAACTGATATTCCGTACGCTTTGCCGGAAAGAAAAAAAGGCTTCGGCGTTTTACATAAAAGAACGAAATATTTTATGTAAAACGCCGAAGTCTTTTTTAAAAAGCTCTCGGGCTTTTTTCAGGTCTTTGTTTTATCTTCCGGCAGGGTCAGTTTCTGACCGGTAAACGCTTCCAGACGAAAGGAGGAATCAGTTTCCAGAAGAAGACCATGATCCGGTAACGCCAGTCGATGACGGCGATACGGCGGCGATGATGCAAGGCTGAGACAATTTTCCGTGCAACATAAGCCGTATTCATCAGCATGGGATAATGTTTTCCGTCGTTGAGCAATCCGGTAGCGACAAAGCCGGACGGATATCTGTGAAGCGGATGGAAAGATGCTGCATGCAAGCCAGTTGTTCCAATGCATCCAGGTAGGTATTCTGAAAGCGCTTGGTGGCAGAATAGGCAGGAGCGGCTCCCAGTCCTTTAGTGCCGGCAATGGAACTGATTACGGCAATATGTCCGTTTCCCTGACGGGCAAAGTAACGGAAAGCAGCTGTAACCATTCTGGTAAAACCTGTACCGTTGGTTTCGAGTGTGTCCAGTTCGATGTCCGGAGAAAGTCCGTAGTTCTGATGACCGGTACCGGAGCAGTGCAGGTAAAGATCCATACCTCCCAGTTCTCCGATGAGTTCGTCCAGCTGGTTTGCGGCTTCTTCCCGGCGGATATCAATGCTGCGGATGCAAATGTGATCCGGAGCCAGCTTCTGCAACTCCTTGAGTTGTTCTTCCCGCCGTCCGGCGAGTCCGAGCTGATGGCCTTCTTTCAGTAGCAGAAGAGCCACTTCACGTCCGATGCCGGAAGTGGCACCGACAATGATGATGCGTTGGGAGGAATGTTTCGTCATATCGTTTTTCGTTTTTAGTTCATTCTTATTTCATAAACAAAATCCTGCGATACTGGTATGCCCTCATTGGGCTGGTAATAGAATGTCCCTTTGAATGGCATGTGCGGATTGACCGGTTTCAGTGTTTCCGACAAATGATTGCAGAAGGCTGCGTAGGAATGAGTATTCATGCAGGTTGCTGCATCATCGCGGAAAACCAGTACATAACGGTTCAGCGGACGGGCATGTACCAGCTGGTTAATCTGCAGGGCCAGATCGACAGCTTCCCGTGGAGAGATGCGGTCGAAGAGATTGGACAGGTTGAACAGGATCAGTTCCGTCACGACGGAATGGGTTGCCCAGAAAGCAGGCTTGACGGCGGAAAGCCGCGGAAGGAACAATGCCTGAGCCGGACGGTAACCGTCTGTCTGGAAGAAACTTTCTGCAAGTTCTCCCATTTCCTGCATCGGATAAATGCCGAGGTATGTAAAGTCGGCGTGCGGTAAATTCCGGCAGGCATCCAGGAAGGCCATAGCTGAAGCTCCTGCTTCGTAGGAGAGATCGCAGAACACCATGCGTCCGGAAACCTGCCGGAGAAGGTCGGGCAGCCAGTTACCGTTTCCGGCAAACAGCGCCCGGGCTGCGGTATATTGTCGCGGCATGTAATAACGGTTATATAATAAGGTGTATTCGGTCGGGGTGATTCTTTCCGGCAATGTCTGGAAGTCGGCCCGTCCGTAGGCTGTGATTTCCCGCCGGTAAGTTTCCTGTTCCAGACCGTCAGGAACACGTTCTGCGACGAGTGTCTGAAAGGCTTTCCGGAAACTTTCCGATAGGGGATAAGCAGTGTTATCCAGATCCCATTCGGCCTGATATTCTGGAATACGGAAGTTTCCTTTGCAGAAATCTTCGCAGGTGGTGTTCAGATAACCGTTATGCAGCCGGATGTATTCCATCAGTTTATAGAAAGTAATGTTGGCCCCCAGTATGTTCGGGTTTCCTGTCAGCAGAAGCTGCTTGCGGGCCCGTGTGATGGCTACGTTCAGTTTGCGGTCAATCAGGAACTCTCCTTCGCGGAACGTATTTGCGGTCAGAAAATTCAGCTGGGAGAAGTTGTGGATGGTGAAGGAGTAAATGATCACGTCACGTTGGCTTCCCTGATAGCGTTCCACCGTATCGATCGAGATCTCCAGCAGTTCGGGAATATGCAGCCGGCTGATTTCTTTCCGGATCATGGCAATCTGGTTGCGGTAGGGCACGATGACGCCTACGGTACGGTTCGGATCGAAATGTCCGGCCGTGAGCCGGTAAATGTGTTTCAGCAAAGTGGCCACGATGCGGGCTTCTTCCGAATTGCTTTTTTCGGAAACAATCTGATCGGCGGCCGGTTCAGCTGGAATGAAGACCATGCGGCGGTTCAGAAGGAGCTGGTCCAGTGTGTCTTCAGCCTGTGGCGAATTTTCATACGGGCATGTTTCTTTCTGATGAGGCAGCGGAATCGGTTCCAGATGTTCCTGATAATAAAAGGTATGGTTCGGGAATTCGGCAATAGCCGGGTGCATGCGTCCCTGTTTGTGAAGAATGCTCCGGAAGTCTTCTTCGCTCTGGCGGTACAACCGTTCGAAGAGCGAGTTGCGGCAGTCGGTCAGTCCGATAGCCTGCAGAAGCGGATCGGTGACCGCTGCCTCATCGGCACTTTGCTGGGCGATGGCAGGCAACTGTTTGTAATCACCTACGAGGACAAACTTTTCGATGGCATTCTCCTGATTGTGGCGGGCAGACAGGATACCGATCAGGTCCGGTTCGAGAATCTGCGAAGCTTCGTCAATAATAGCCAGGTTGAACCGCTTGAGGTTGAAGAGATGCAGGCGGTTATTGATGGCCGTCGTCGTACCTACAAAGATACGTGTGCGGCTGATTTTTTCCTTGATGTCTGTTAGTTTGGGACAGTCTTCCAGGCTGTGTTTCAGCAGGTAGGAAGTAAACCGTCTGTCACACGACAGTTCATGCCCGATCCGGATGAACGGAGTTTTCTCGGCAATTCCCGAATCAATCAGCATGTTGCAGATTTCATCGACGGCCCGGTTGGTGTACGACAGCAGAAGGATGGATGTTTCCGGATCGGTAAGTGCTTCTTCCACCATGTAACGCAAGGCACACGAAGTCTTTCCGGTTCCCGGAGGACCGACCAGCAGGAAATAGTCGTCAGCCTGCTTTTCTTTCAGGATCAGGGAATCAAACCGGCCGTAACTGCCGTTCAGCGTCCGTTCTTTCCGTAGCTCGGGAGTACGTGCTCCCAGCAGTAATTCTTTCCGGTCGGCACGTGCTGACAGGAATGCGTAAAGTCCGCGAAGTGCGCTTGTAGCCGACATGTCCGATGAATCATGTTCGATGGCAAACACTTCGTCTTCCCCTCCGATGATCTCTTTGTTCTGTTGTCCGTTCCGCAGCAGGATCGTCAGCCGGTCGGGATGTATTTCAAGGATGTTCCCTTTCATCAGGATCTGTTTGCGAACGTCCGGTTCATCTGTGTACGGATAAAAGATGATGATGTCTCCCTGCCGGAAGTTAGGCAGGAAGTCGTCTCCCTGTTCCGGAATCGACAGATCGATCAGGTCATATCCTTTGTTGGGCCCGCTCTTGCGCTTGTCCGTGACCTTGAGCCCCAGGAGAATATTCCCTGCCTCCAGTTTTTCGTTGAGCGGGGTGTGCCACAGGCTGGCAAATCCGCTGGCCGGATCGGTTCGTCCGCCCATTTTGCTCAGGATCTGTTCCTTGGAAACGAAAGTAAAGAAGCGTCGGAAGTAGGCACGTTCCAGGGGCGTGCAGACTTTCAGTGTCTTGATGACCCTTTCCAGTTCGGGTTCCTGATAGTCATTCCACAGCTTGTTGTCCACCTGGAATTCGTTAAGCAAGTCTGTCGTCAGCTGTTCACATACCGGAACAATGGCACCTTCTCCAAAGGCCATCTCATTGGCCACGATGCAGTTGCGGAGCCGGATACTTTCCCTGAACAGGCCTTCAGCGAAATGTTCGATCAGGAGTCCGTCCGTATATTTGGAATAAAGCAGGAAGGTCTGCAGATCCTCGGTCTCGTGGCCGAAGTTGTACATCAGTATGCCCTGGTAAAGCATCATCTGAATAAAATGATCTTCCTTATGCTTGCGGTTGTATTCGTCACGTTTTCCTGATTTCTGTTCGATGAGCACTTTAAAGTCCTTCTGAAGCATGTCCACACGTCCCTGCAATCCCAGCCGTTCACAGATGAAGGAAGCTTCCAGCAATGTCTTCTGTTTGTCAAAGGAGCGGATGTTGTGAGGCAGGATGTCGTGGACAAAGGAACGGATATTGATCATCTGCGACTGGGCCAGTGCGTGGAAATTGGCCGGCAGGTCGCAGGTACAGAATTCCAGAGCCGCACCGGCAAAGAACTTCTTGACCGTATGACTGTACGTCACCGGTTCATCACCCCGTTCGTTGATGTAATCATCCAGAAACTGGCTGGCCAGGTTACCCATCAGGATGGGAGCCGTATTGGCTTTC
>ULOC01042290.1_pt1 | contig 12908 bp, 11 predicted proteins | sample 1952181 | NCBI WGS metagenome assembly ULOC01 (sample SAMEA4835592, study PRJEB28245) | human gut metagenome | biome: gut microbiome; material: fecal sample | place: Denmark | collected 2008
CAAAACTTCGAACAACTGGCTTAATGGCATTGCCTTTTATCTCACAAAGTGATCTATTTACTATTTAGCCATGAGCCAGACCTTATGTATTCTCTTCACTTTCTTTTACCAAGACAAATTGGTATATATTTATATATTAATCTGGTCAGATACACAATAAGCAAAATAGTAATCACCGATAAACTCAGAGAAAATGGTATATTTCTTCTCAAACACCCTGTATCTATACAAAATATCTTCGATATTATGCCTATCAACGCGCGATACAATGGTCCATGCATCACCAAAATTCCTAATGTTACAGTCCCTAATTTGCTCATAATGCCAGCTATATACCGAGTATGTACTTCCAAATCAGCAGCTATAATAATCGTTGCAACACTTCCGATAACACCTAAAATATAATAAAATATTCCCATCGAATATCCACGTAGACATGCGATAGTCAGGAAAGAAAACAGCAATAACCACATCACGGTTTTGTACTTCAATTTTCTAAAATCAATCCTTTTTATAAGTACTCCAAAAGCAAAAAATACAACATAACGTAATGCGCGATTTATTCCCCATACCAATTCTACATTCATTAACTTAATACCTAAGACTGAACATACTATGATAGCAACTACAATTCCCGGCTTCGGCAAATACCTTTCCAATATTCCATATAGGACTTTAACTATAAAAAGCACAGGCAAAAACCATAAAACATAATTAAAAGGCAGCCAATAGTAACTGCCCACAAATATTCCACAAAAAGCTTTATCCACAGCTAACTTTGCAGCTTCTGATCTAAATTTATTTTCAAAACCAGCCCAATAAATAAAGGATAAAATACTCCATACAAAATACGGAATCATTATAGAATAGAAATTTCTCACAACATATCCTTTTAAAGTTTCTCCAAGCTTAAACGTCATACCTGAAACAACAAAAAATAATGGCATATAAAATGTATATATTATTTCGTTAATGTGAAAACTCGTATTAAAACATATATGTGTATAAACTACTAAAAAGATCCCTAATCCCTTTGCAATATCGTAATATCCAATGCGCTCTTTCATTTTATTTTAAGAAACCCTTTCCATAGATACCCTTGGAAATCAATTCTTTAAAATTCTCATAAACCGACTGCCTGTCCTCTGCATAAGTCACACCAAACCATTTATCCTGTGTCGGCAATACCTCAACTGTATGAGTTCCTGTTTTCAGTAAATCTCCAATCAGAACAGGAAGAAGATATTCTGCTTTCATTGGATTATCCAAAACATCTGTCTCAAAGAATTTTACAAAACCATCTTTCAAGACCTGTAAAAATGCAGGTTTTGAAGTTTCATCTTCTGTCGGAAATCCCCACATATTCATAGAAACATAGGAATCCGGATTCAATACTTTTCCACCCACCTCCACGCCATTTCCGGTTTTCACAATATTATGCGTCTCAACGATTTCCGATAATGTCATCGTCTGCGCATTTACCTGACAAATTCCTCTGGTAACTCCACCATTGTCCGATAAAGTATTTTTTAGAATAAAACCAGCCATTGCTAATTCATTGTGTGTATGTGAATGTATCAGCCAGTCATGCAATTTTACAAACGCTTCTTTTCCATAATAATCATCTGCATTAATCACAGCAAAAGCAGAATCAATCAAAGGCTCCGCTGCCAGCACTGCCTGTCCGGTTCCCCATGGTTTCGTCCGTCCAACCGGCATCTCTCCCGGAATATTGTTGATATCCTGAAAACAATACTTTACATCAACACCCTTAGAGGCACAAATTTTTTCAATTCTGTCCCCAATTATCTCTCTAAAATCCGTCTCAATATCTTTTCGAATAATAAAAATAATCTCATTAAATCCTGCTTCAATTGCCTCATAGACCGAGTAATCCATAATCACATGCCCATAATCATCCACCGGAGTCAACTGCTTAATTCCTTCTCCGAACCTTGACCCGATTCCAGCAGCCATAATCACTAATGCTGTTTTCTTCATAAAAATTACCCCAATTCCTTCTCACACAATCCCAGTGCTGATGCAATAACAGCATCCATATCATAATACTTGTACTCACCCAGACGTCCGCCAAAAATCACGTTCTTCTCGTTTTCTGCAAGTTTCTTATATTCCTGATACAGCTTGCCATTCTTCTCATCATTGACCGGATAATATGGCTCATCCCCTACTTTCCATTCGGAACTGTACTCCCGGCTGATGACAGTCTTAGGAATATCATTTTCTTCATCATCCTTACCAAACTCAAACCACTTGTGCTCAATAATTCTGGTCCACGGGGTTTCACGATCCGTATAGTTGACCGCAGCATTTCCCTGAAAATTCGGAGTATCCAACACTTCGGTATCAAAGCGTACTGAACGGTACTCCAGTGCACCAAGTTTATAATCAAAATATGCATCAATGGCACCCGTATATACCACTTTCTCTGCCAGCTTATCCAGCTCATCCTTATTTTCAAGATAATCTGTATTCAGGCGAACTTCAATCCCATCAAGCATATTTGCTACCATCTTTGTATATCCGCCAACCGGAATTCCCTGATACAGTGCATTAAAATAATTATTATCAAACGTCAGCCGAACCGGAAGCCGCTTGATGATAAAGGAAGGAAGATCTTTGCAATCACGCCCCCACTGTTTCTCGGTATATCCCTTGATCAGTTTTTCATAGATATCTTTGCCAACCAGAGAAATCGCCTGTTCCTCCAGATTCTGTGGCTCTGTAATTCCAGCTTCTTTCCGCTGCTCCTCAATCTTTGCAGCTGCTTCCTGTGGCGTAATCACATTCCACATCTTGTTAAACGTATACATGTTAAATGGCAGAGAGTACAGTTCTCCCTTGTAATTTGCCACTGGCGAATTTGTAAAACGGTTAAACTCCGCAAACTTTGTCACATACTCCCATACTTCTTTGTTGTTTGTATGGAAAATATGTGCCCCATACTTATGTACATGAATTTTCTCTATGTCCTCCGTATACACATTTCCCGCAATATTCGGTCGCTTGTCAATGACAAGAACCTTCTTTCCTGCATCTGTTGCCTGTCTGGCGAAGACAGATCCAAATAAACCAGCTCCAACAATTAAATAGTCGTACATTTTCCTTAGTTCCTTTCCAAATACTCTTCAAATTCTTTTTCTGTGTATGTGTGCACATCCTTAAAGCAATAATTCTTAAAAATATCAATTCCAAAGCAAACATATTCTTTCTTTGCCATCCCCAAAATCCCCTTGGCAAGACGGTCATACGCTTTTGAAGGTTGTACATAAGATTTCTTTTGGTTTTGGAGAATTTCTTTTTCATCCTCATTTATGTTTTCGTTGTATACCAAAACATATTCCATCTGATCGCGCAATTTGCTGATACCCAGATTCAATATATCTGTCAAAATAATAACACTGTCATATATTTTCTTGCGAACATCAAACTTCTTCTTGCCATCCATAAATCCATTCTTGAACTCAACAAAAATCAGCTTATTATCTTTTGACATAAACAAGGCATCGTTTGATTTTGGCATTTCGATAAGTGAAAGATTTTTAATATATTCTTCCTTTACACCGTCAAAATTCACTGCTGTTCTCTCTGACTTTGTCATGTACTGAATATGATTCTTATCATGAAAATCAACAGAAGTTTCATGCAGTGTAGAAAGGTGATTTTTTAATATTAAATGATCTTCAAATTTAATCAATATTGCACCTCTCATTCTCCAACACTTGCAATGGCTGTGCCAATTTTTCAAATATTTTATCTACATCATCCGAAACATCAAAAATGCTTGCTTTCTTATCATCGACAAGTTTTGACATATAATATTTGCATTTATCTGCCATCTCATATTTTGCCGAATAAACCTGAATTGCACGTAAAAAATATGGACTATGTGTATTTAATAAAACATTTACTCCAAATTCTTTACTCAATAACACAATAAGTTCTGCAAATTGTAATTGCCAAGCCGGATGCAAATGTATTTCCGGCTCATCCAGGATAACTGTGCCATTTTCTTCAATTTTTCCATTCATTAATAGTTTTTTTAAAATAGCAAATGTTTTTAATCCGGCAGATAAATTTTTCACACTGATTGATTTATCTGTATTTTTAAACTGATATTCCATTTGTCCATTTTTCTTCCGAATTATACTGCCATTGCATACATTCTGCAATTCACCATAGATATTCTGAAAACGATTTTTAAAAACGATTTTATCTACTATACTCGTATATCTATTTTCATAAAACAATTTTCTAATCAATCGGTATCTATGATCCATATAATCCATATAATCCATATGATCCATATATTTTCTAGTTGGTCTTCGATGTAATCTAATATCTATATCATCTAATACAAAAGGATCATCGATATATATTGCCTCTGTATGAAGACTAAAATCCAGTCTGTTTGCACATACTCTCTCTTGTTCGACTTCTATATCCAGATTCTCATTCTGTACATTCAATACTATCTTTCCTCGATCTTCTGCAAACACATTTAATAATTGATTATTAAATTCTGTATTCAACTTTCTGGCAATAAGAGAGTTCAGAATCGCCTCATCAGAAATTTTCAGGCTTTCTACAATACGTCTAACAAAATCATCCATAGTTAACTGTTCAATTTCTGAACCTGATCTATCCTTATCTATGCCAAATGTAACTTTAAGATTTTTTTTCAATTTTTTAGGAGATTTAACATATTTATCTCTCTTGTTTAGTAGTTCTATCGAATAACTGTGTATATTCATGATTTTTTTATTTCTAGGCAAATAAAAGTCATACATAATTTTTATTATGTTGTAAATACTTTGGAAACGTTCTTGCCCAATCTGCTCCTGTACTTCATAAAAACTATTAAAAATAGCATACAAAGCCTTTCCAACCGTGCTCTTCCCCGTTCCATTTTCTCCTGCAATAACAGTAATTCCCTGCATTTCTATTGTAGCATCTTGAATTAACCCAATATTCTCCAAATGAAGTTTCACTCCAACCTTTTCCTCCCTCTAACTTATAAATATTTCTCGCACTTATTATTAAGCTGCATATTCAAATTATTCTCTCTAAGAAAAAATACTTTGTATCAATTGATATATCCCATTTGCAATTATCCCCCCAGGAATCCCAGCTGCAACATCTTTAATTTTCTGCAAAAGCTCTTTAATCTTAGAAGAATGCTCCCTATTTTGAGAATAAGCTATAGCCTCTTCGATATTCTTTCGTACTTCGTCCGTATTTGTACCAAACTCTTGTTGAAACAAATCATTTAATGAATATTCATGTATTTTAACCAAAAGCTCATATATTTTATCATAATCAAATTCCGTTTGTGTTGTCTGTGCTTGTATAGATTTTATCGTTCCTTGCTGAATTTGAGAATTTTCTACATTTCCTCCAATATTCATTGTATTATTAATTACATTCTGATTATTCACATAATCCTCCAATCTGGAAGCAGCATTTACAGCGTCTTGCAAAGTCACAAAGAAATCACGACCATCAGCATACATATCCTCTACGTTACGAAATTCTGGATTTCCATAATCATGCCATCGCTCGTTATCTCCACCTTTATAACTTTTAGGATAATCGTTAATATTATAATTAATCGAGTTCTTTCCTATTTTTCTCAAAAGAATTACGTCTCTATCCGAAATTGTATTCTGTTCTATTGATGTATTAATCCTATTTAGATCCTCAATTATCGTTTCATAAAATCTCATTGAGGAATATATTGTCATTTGAAAATCAAATCCAACTTTTGACCAAAAGCCGCTCTCTTTTGCCTTTTGTAGACGTGTATTCATTTCATCTTGTATTTGTTTTGTATAATCAATCCATTTAAGGACATCTAATTTAATATCCGTCAAAGATTGTTCCTCATAAGAAGTTGCCCCACCAAATAACCCTTGTGACATGTTCTACTCTCTCCTTTCTTCTAAATTTCTGTTTAGTATTGCATATAGTAAACGAATTGCTTTATCAAAACTTAACAAAATAGTATATCCTGTATTTATCTTTATGCTTAATTATAATAGTAAACTCGCATTCTCTCAATATTTATTTTCTATAATCCCTAATTTTAAAAATCATCTTTTATCCTGTATAAACTCCACGCCGGCATTTCTGCCGGCGTCACTACCATCCCTTTTCTTTTTCATCAACCCTTAATAAAAAACAAAATCCTGGACACTCCCTTAATCTTGCTCCCAACAAACACAATTCCCCACGAAATCAAAAATGTAACCAACACCCCAACTCCAAGCCGAACCACTCTGGATGCCGGCTCAAAATATCGAAGCAATATCATATTGATTGGATTATGTACCAGATAAATTCCAAATGCGCATATTGATATATTCGCAGCAATCTTTCCAGATGTAAATTTCATTCTGGAAATCAAAAGAAAAATGGAAAGATCTGCCAATATCAGCGTAGCTGCATTATACCATACATTGTAATCTACACCATGCATATCTGAATAAATCTGCATAAACACTGTAAAACAAAAAGAACCCGCCCCTATCAATATCAACGCTATTGTTTTTATTCTGTCAAAAACACCTTTTCTAATCAGGCATCCCAATATGATGCAAAATCCATATGCTCCACCTGAAAAACTAAGATCAAGCAATGATGAAATTGCCGATTTTCCATTTGCCAATAAAAAGACATCCACAACCGGAATGACAAACAGTGCTAAAAACGCAACAGATAATGGAATAAACATACTTCTCACGTCCGTGTGATTCAATCCATTTATGATAAGTGGAATAAACAAATAAATTCCAATGATTACAGGCATATACCACATATGCGACATGTCTGTCTGACGGAAAAATAACATATTTTCCATCAGAATTTTTCCATTTAGTGGAGTCTGGTAAAACCATGCATTAAAACAATTATAAATAACAATCCATATCTCCGTTGTAATCACTAAGCCCAATACATTACGCTTTTCGAACTTTATTATTCTTTCATATTCATAATCCCCCCCCGACATTAAAAATCCTGTCAAAAATAAGAACAACGGAACGCCCAATCGACCAACGGTAAACATAAATACTGAAAGAATTCTACTATAAACAGATTCTTGTGCTAACGTCATTGCATTCAAAGTATATACTCTTTCCGTAGTATGTATAATCAATACACACAAAATAGCAATCACACGAACATAATCCAACCATAAAATCCTTTTCTTATTCTCCATTTATCTCTATTTCTCCTAAATTGTAAATTTATAATTTTTTAAATACCCATAACTTACTTATTACATAATTTAATATGACGACAACAACCTGTGCTATTATTTTTACAACCATGCTATTATATTGCAGATATGTAATAAAAATAAACAAAATAATCTCCTCAATGATTAATGTCACAACCCTCCCACTGTAAAAAGAAACCATTTGCTTTAGAAAACCACTTATTGAATTCGTGGATGCTTGAAATACCCATATACGATTCGTATAAAAGGAAAACATAACCGCTAAAAGCCATGAAATGATATTCGCAACGAGTACATCAATTCCAAATACCAAATTACATATCGCATAAGACACAATACTTACAATCATAGTAAGCCCACCAAAAAATAAATATAATAATATTTCTTTATACTTTTTATAAAATGATTGAAAAATTCGAAGGCCAGGAAGTTCAATTATCTTGTCAAAAATATCTTTTTCTTTGCGTATATTATTAACCATATTTTCTTTACCATTTCTTAATCATATCTTTTGAAACAATAAAACTTTTCTTTGCCAATTCAGCCATGGGGGCATCTGAATATGAATCAGAATAGAATTCATCAATAATTTTATTTGGAAATTCCTGATGAAATCGTTCAGTTTTTTCTTTTCCATAACAATTTACTCCTGTATATTTTCCTGTCTTTTTATCTACTTTTGATGCAATTAAATTTCTGATTCCAATTCTTCCACAAATTTCTGATAAAAGGAATTCTGGTGAAGCAGAAATGATGACATCATCATTCTGCCTTTTTTTCTTATACCATTTTTTTATCTTATCTTCATTTTTATTCCAAAAACATTTTATTTCCATTTCAATATCTGGCACCTTTTCAAAGTAGCAATAAAATGCTTCTTTAAACGTTGTTTTATCAATTAATTTTACTTTATATTTTATTGCAGCAACTATTTGTTTTGGCAAGCATAATATCATACTTGGATATTTTTTTAAACAATAGAAATAAAAATCAATAGTGGAGTCCCCGTCATATATTGTTTTGTCAAAATCATACACATTCATACTATGTACCCCTAGAACAAATATAATAATGTAAATATACATATTACATATATAAAAATTAACCCAATTAAAATTTTATCATGCAAAATCACTTCAACTGGATCACCGTCCGACTCTCCCTCAATATCTAAACTATAACACATTAATAATATTATAAAAATAGGAATTGTCCAACTAACCTTCGGGTTTGGCATTTCAAATGTCCATAATGCATAAAACACATTTGTTAAGGCAACACATACATACATGTTTTTATCCAAAAAAGCAACGTTATAATATTTTAAAACCTCTCTTGTTTCAGTTTGCTTCTGTAATTCATTTCGTCGCTTTCCTAGACCCATATATAAACTTCCAACTGTAATAACTAAATAAAGCCATTTTGATATTGCAATATCTGTTATTTCTCCGCCATAAAATATTCTAATCACGAAACCCGATGCTAAAATTGCGATATCAATAATAGGTTTATTTTTTAACCCCATACTATATGCAATATTTAATATAAAATATAATACCAACAGACCTAATGCATTATAATTTTTCAGAATGACAGTAATAATTGCTGCAATGCATAAACACACAATCATTACTACTATCCCCTGTTGTGGCTTTATTTTTCCACTTGCCAGTGGTCTATTTTTTTTAGTTGGATGTTTTCGATCTTTTTCAATATCCTTTAAATCATTTAACACATAGACTGCCGATGAAACCATACAAAAAGCAATAAATCCCAATATTCCACATAATAATTTTTCATTATTAAAGATCACACCACCAAAAAACATTGGCAAAAATATGAGTAAATTTTTAATATAATGTTTTATTCTCAATAACTTAATATATTCTTTCATTTCACTTTAGTAACCATATCCTTATAATCAATCAATTCCACACATTATAATTCAATATAATATAAATACATTTCTGCCCCCCCCCCATATATGCGGTGTCGCCAAATGCAATTTATAAATATCTTCATCAAAATATTTAAAATAATCTGCATTACTTCCAACTTCATATGATAATGGAAATTCATTATTCTTTTTATCCCTTTTTTCTATTGGATAATTAAAAAAATGTGCCCTTGCATAATCTAAATATTGCCATGCTGTATCGCAATGATATTGATGACTTTGTTTGTATTTTTTCATCCATTCGCTATTATAAAACCACAATAAATCTGCATAACTATCTTCCACATCCAATGGCAACTTCCATTTAGATGAATCCATTCCCAATGATTCTAATCCAAATTTCAACCATCCAGTGGCATAAATCGGATGATTATCTCCATCTGTTATTCCACTTAACACTCCTCTTGAATCTGTTATTCTTTCCGCTTCTATTATCACATCATTAATTAGTTTTTTATTTTTATTTTTTACAAGTGACTGTAAAAATAAAACTTGTCCCAAATTATCAGGTTCATTCACAGACACTCTAGCATGATCATATACTGAATTCATCCCCTCTATCCATTTTGTTAGGACTTGCATATTTCCTGTTTTATTGCAAACCATTGCTGCTAATGCCGCATCTCTATAAAAACTGTTTTTATAAACAATAAAATTAGGCTTTGGTCCATTTTCTGTCATATTAATCATAACTTCATAAAACAATATCCGAAGTTTATCTTCATATTTATATTTTGAAAAATCAGGTATATTAATTTTCATACTTTCATCTAAAATTATTTTTTTATTATTTCTGTATAAATATATACCATTTTCATTTTCTTTTATTTGTATATTATCTGATCCACACTTTCCTTTAGCAATATAATACAACGTGTCGATAGAATTAATTTCAATATTTTTTAATATTACTTCATCTGTATAATAATCTTTTAATTCATATAATCCTGTATTCTTTTTGTAAAGTATAAATTTGTTTCTTAATCCCATCCCAAAATAATATTCTGTTGGTAAACGTGAAATATTTCCATCAAATAACACAGATTGTCCATTAATATCTTCTTTATATAGACAATTTTTCTTAGCAATAATCTTAAAGCTCTCCGGCATATTTTCATCGCCATTACAATATAAAACATTGCCTTTTTGAATAATATTTCCAGTAAATCCTTCATATAATAAAACGGCTTTATTTCCAACAAAAATATTGTTATCGAAATAAATTATCTGTTTGTTAAATTGTTCTAAATTGTATGTGACATTATCTGAACTTTCTGTTTTCATTGTATTTCCTGATTCGATTCTAGTAATTACTACCCCAGCAGAATAACATGAAATCAAAGTAAAACATACAATAAAAGTAACATTTATCCAATTCTTTTTATTTCGTTTTATTGCCTCAATGCCTATAGTTATTATACATAGCAATATTATCGTTATTACAAAAACTACAACATCCCATTTAGTAAACTCAAAAAAGCCAAATCTATACTGTACCCGATTTACAATATATATAAATTTATTTATATTACAAATCAATTCCAAAAATGCAAATGCAATACACAAGAATACATAAATTTTTTTATACTTTGCATCTTCTAATCCACTATATAAAATTCCACTAATTATTGCTAAAAGAAAAACCCAATGTGCTGAATACAAAAAAACATATCCCACGCCATATACCAAATGAAGCAAAAAATTAAATAATACACTTGTTATCATGGGAATCAAAATTTTATTAAATTGTATTTTTCTCTTAATCATGGCAGTAATAATCAAAGCAAACATTGCAACCATAATTATTATAAGCAAAATTTTGGGTAATATTTCATATTCCATCATTTCTATGCCACCAAGTGTTATGTTCATTTTTGGCGCAACAAAACTACCAAAGAAGAAAATTTTCAATGATGAAATAACTCTAGAAAAGCTTAATGAAAAATCCATATATTTCACTTCTTCATTTTCAACCCGTCCTAATATAATATCAAAAAAGGCTGTCACATTTGGAAATGCTATTTTTTGAAGAACTGACAAAATAATACAACTAACCGCAACCCATCCCAATATATATATAATAAATTTAAAAGACTTCTTTATTCCATTTCTTTTTACTCCCAAATATATAACTCCAATTACATATGGAATTATATTTGTTATAGTAATAGAAAAACATAAAATTCCTAATACAATTAATATGACATAATTTTTCCAATTTATTTCTTTACAGTTTTCCAAGTAAACTATATAATTCCAAAATAAAATAAAACAAAACGTTGCATATAAAAATGTTTCCGTTACCGCCGTAAATATTATTGTAGAAAAGGAAAGTGCATAAATCAACATACTGAGAATTGCATTGTATACACTATTCGATATTTTATAAACTATACTATAAATTCCATAACAGTTTAATACTGCGACAAGTGCTTGCAGCACTACTCGTCCATTCTCATTTGTCGAAAAAACTCCCTTAATCATCTGAAAAAACGGTTGAACCATCATTAAAAAAAGGGGATGAACTTTAATTCTATCATGCCATCCAAATGCGTTTTGTAAATCTTCTAGGACTCTTGGACAATCAGAACTAAAAAAATAATCAAATACATACGTTGTATTCATTTTAATATTTAAAATATAAGCACACATAAGATATCCAATTGCCAATGAAACTAATATATAACACAATTTTCGATTATTTTTCATAAATTATTTTATCTCCTTTTTACTAATCTCCTTATTTTGTTCCAAATTCGAAATATCCAACAATTTTCTATATTATTTATTTGTTTCTCCAACTTATCTTGTTTTTGTTTTAGATTTTCAATCTCTTTTTTATGTTCATCTAACTCCTTACGATGCACCTGAATATCCCACAAACGTTCTCCTAGAAGTTTCTGATGCTCATCTAATTCTTTTCGATGCACCTGGATGTCCCATGTTCTTTCATTTAACTCCTTACGATGAACACTAATATCCCATTTTCGATTTCCTAACTCTCTTTCTATATAGGGAATTTTTTCTTGGAATTTATAACTTCGTCTTTCTGCTTCCTGAAACTTTCGAAGTAATAAATCATATTCTGTCATTTTGTAATCCTTTTTGGACTCCAAAGCATCTTTTAACCACTGTAAAGAATAAACTTTTTTTTCTTTCAAAATTTGATTCACATGAGAATAATCAATTGGGGGCCAGATTAACAAATCAATTCTTTCCTTTTCAACATTTTCAGTAATCAGTCGATCTAATAAATCTAATTTTCCTAACAAATCTGTAAATCTGATTTTTCCTCTTTCTTCATTACATATGACAATAAACGGTTTATTAAAAATAATTGAAAAACACATTCCATGAAACGAATCCGTTATAACAAATGTGCTATTCATAATATTTTCAATCCAATCTTCGCAATACCTATTCTTTTGAATATCTATATTTTCATTTTCAATCAGACTATCTCTAAATGCATCTGTAAGAATAGTACATGGAAGGTTCAAAGATTCTCGCAAATTTTGAATAATATTTAATTTCTTGTCATCTATATCTAAAATATATCCACCGATATATTTCTCTGCATGATCTCCATTTGCTTGTTCTGCAAGTTTTCTATAATTTTCTTTATTACATAGAAAAACCGGATCTAATACCCATTGTGCTTTAACATCAAAATATTTTTTACAAACCTGA
>ULOC01008118.1_pt1 | contig 12788 bp, 13 predicted proteins | sample 1952181 | NCBI WGS metagenome assembly ULOC01 (sample SAMEA4835592, study PRJEB28245) | human gut metagenome | biome: gut microbiome; material: fecal sample | place: Denmark | collected 2008
AGTAATGTAATAAACGACGAGAAAGTAAGTTATGGTCGTGTTAGAAATAATACAAGTAATAATGTAAAGAGTATAAAAAAAAGTAAAAATTTTTTTAAGGATAGCTTGGTAGAATATAAAAAATTTTATGATGAAAATTTGAAGTTTAAACATATTGTTATTACAATTATTATGGTAATATTATTTTTTATACTACTAAAATTTCAACTTGATGGTTTGGAAAGTGTAAAAAATAGTTCTTCTGTTTCATCAAATTTGACTGCAAAAACTTTTTGGCAAGCGATAGTTAAAGATGAATTGTTACTTAATTTTATTATGATTTTTGCTGGACTTACACCATATATATATGTATCTGTTATTGGGGTATTTGCTTCATATAGTTTGGTTCTTGATTTTGCTACTGCATATGTACTAAATAAAGGCTTTTTTAATGTATTGATTTTTGGTATTGGAGGAATAATTCAAATTGTAGCATATGCTCTTTCAATAGCAACAGGTATGTATTTTTGCAAAATATCTACAAAAAGAGCAAAATATTCGCAGGTATCATTTTTTGGATATACAGACTTTAAAAAAGCTATATATCAAATTAGAAAAGATGAAAAAAAAGTAGAGCTTATGGATGAGCAAAAAAGAGAAAAGATGGAAAAAAGAGAACAGTATAATGTAAAAGTACCATATAAAATGCTTGCGATATCTTTTATTATTTCAATGATAATTTCAACAATTGGAACTATATTTTTAAGATAAAGTTTTACCTCACAGCAAATATAACTGTGAGGTATTTAATTTATAGTTCTAAGTTTTGATCATTAAATATATTTTTTATTCCATCTTTAATATAGTCCTTAAAATCCTTTTTGTAGATATTTTCCTCTAAGAAAAAATCTTTTTGATAGAGAACTTCATCTTCTAGCATTACGCTAATTGATGCTATCTTTTTTCCAGCATTTAGTGGTGCTTTTATATTTCCTATGCACCACTGTCTTACAATTATTTTCTCATATTCACCATCACTTAGTGGTAAAGTCAGATGATCGCTAAAGCTTCTCTCATAATTTGGTATTTTTCCTTTTTCTATTGGAATATTTATATAGAAGTTCAAATAGTTTGAAATATCAATGTACTTGTATTTCTTAAATGACTCTTCTAACAACTCTTTAGCAGCTGAGAATCTTATATTTGTTGTTTCTGCACCAAGTACAACTGCAATAAATCTTCTATCATTTTCTGTTGCAGAAGCAATAAGACACCTATTAGCACCATTTGTAAAACCTGTTTTTACTCCGTCTGCTTTATCATAGGTCCTAAGTAAAGCATTTGTATTATTTAGCAATTTTGAAAAAGAACCAAAGTTAATAGTTGCTGATTTTGTTTTAACAGCTTCATTTATATATTTGTTATTTAGAGCATATCTGGCAATTAAAGCCATTGATTTTGCAGAAGAATAATGATCTACATTATCAAGTCCGTGCGGATTAGCAAATGATGTATCAAAAACGCCAATTTCTCTAGCCTTTTTAATCATCATATTTGAAAAATTTTCTATAGTACCACCAATATGTATTGCAGCGCTTATGGCACAGTCATTTCCAGAGGGAAGTAACATGCCATAAAGTAAACTTCTAGCCGTTACTTTATCACCTTTTTTTAATCCAACAGTTGAACCACCTATATTTGCAGCGCATGATGGAATTTCAATTAATTCATCCATTTTACAATTTTCAACTAACAAAATACTTGTCATAACCTTAGTAAGTGATGCCATTGGTCGTTTCTCATCTGCATTTTTATCATATAAAACTCTTCCTGTTTTTGCATCTATTACAACTGCACTTGGGACATTTACATCTATGAACTGTTTTGAATTTGCAAAGCAGTATATTCTATTAGAGAAAAATAGAAAACTTAGTAAAAAAAAGATTAAAAAGTAATGATTAGATTTTATTTTTTTCAAAAGAATCACCTTAATATATACTATGAAGTATATATACATGCTATGAATTAAATTTGAATTATAATTCTAAATAAAAATGTAAATTTAATGAATTTTGTCGAAATTTATCTTTTTTAAAGTGAAATATTGAAAATGAAAAAGTAGTATGTTATTATATCCACGTAAAATTTTTTGATGTGGTACTAATGTACTACAAGATATTAATATGAAAGTGAGGCAATAATATGAAAATTTTAGAAGTATTAAAATTAGTTGGAAAATGGTGTTTAGCTGTAGGTGTCATGTGTTTATTTTTGTTAGAAATTTGTTTTTTTCAATCAATTATTAAAATTTTTTCTTTTAAAATATTCGTTATCTCTTTAGGTTTAGTATTTTTTGTAATGTTTTTTACATTTAATAAAATTGAAAGTAAAGAATTTGATAAAAATAAATATGATGAGGAGACGGAAAAAATGTAATAAATGGCGATACTACTAGAATTCTTGAAAAAAGAAAAACAAAAATTTTTTTGCGAGACTTTGAAAATAAGTAAAAAAAAGTATAAAAGCATATCTTTACAGTTGACATAAAATAAAAGAAAGGTTAAACAATTGTGTAACTTAATAAAGAAAGTATAGTGCATAGTTGTGAAGGTATGATTATGGAAAGAGTAGGAAGCATCAATAGTTGGTTTTCTCAGGACTTGCAAGAAAGAATATTGTTGACAAATTGGTAGAAATTTCAGAGGAGGATGAAATAAGTAAACTATTATCTATGTATAATGAGCAACAGATTGAGGAAATAAAAATTTGTGCTGATCTATTATCAAAGCACGATAAAAAGTATGTAGCTGTTACAGAAGAAGTTTATGAGTATCAGATAAAATCTGGGCAAATTCCAAATTTTAGAAAAAAATAAAATACAAAAAAATGTTTTCCTTTTATAATATAGAGGAAGACGTTTTTTTGTGGCAAAAATATGATATAGTATATATTTTTCTTGAATATTACATGAAATTATGGTATTATGTAGCTGAAAAAAATAGAAACTAATTTTAATAATTATGTGAAAGGAGGCATTGGATTAAATTAATCCGTGCAAAGTGAAAAATTATGAGAGTTATCAATATTTTTTTGGATATTTGTTATTTTTTTTATGATTTAAGTTGTAATATGTTTTTATTTGTGTCTTTGGTAATTACTAGTTTTCTTGGAGTGTCAATATACATGTTAATGGATAGTTACTCAAACATGCGGTATGGAATATTTGCATTTTTGCTAATTTTATCTGTTACATCGTGGTTTATAACAATATTAAAGTATAAGTGGAAAAAAGAAAAAATAAAAAAGAAAAAAGAATCTTTTGAAGAATTTGAAAAAACAGGTATTTTTGATGAGCCTGTAGAAGTTATATTTTTTCCTGATATCATTAAGTATATAGATGAAGACTATGATGAATCCTTTGTTCCTTTTTACGCTCTTTATGAACTGAATAATTTTCAAAAAAAAGTAAAATTTTATGCAGTTTTAAAAGATGGGAAAATAATTGTCATGTGCAAAGCTGAAGATAGCGATAAATCAACGATTTTTACTTTTGATGATCATAGGGTATTTTATGAATACTTCAAAGTAGCTATTTCAGATGATAATAAAGTAAAAAAAATGCATATGAATATTAAAGAAAAAAAGTAAATATAAAAATGAGTAGTAAGCAATAGTTTTACTACTCATTTTTTTAGATTATACTGGCTTGTCATAAATCTAAGTTTAAACTTAAAATATAGTGCATCATGGTATTAAACTGTATGTAGTTACGATAAGGTTAGAGATAAAGTGAAATAATTACTATGTTTTTACTTGGTCGTAAAGTACATGAATTTTCTCTTGCGTATTTTTACACTATATAATATAATAAATATAGTGATTAGGCATGGAGGATTATATATGAAAATCATAGAAAGAATTTCTAATAATTTAACTAAAAAAGAAAAAAATCATATAAAAATGCTAGTAGAGTCAATTGTTTACATATTTGCAATAATAATTTCAGTATTTGCGTATGTTTATGGAAATATGTATATTAGGATGATACCACTGTTGTTTATACTTGGAATTATTGGAAAAATAATTTTTAATAGACCAGTTGTTACTAGTATTTTTAGTATTATAGTTTCGATTTGTTTTGTAAAACTAAGTGGAATAACTAATATAATAGAAAATTTAGCAATTAGCTTTTGTATGGGCGCATATGTTAGTCTTGGCGAGATAATAGGATATATGTTACAAATTATCATAAAAGATGTGAAAAAAAAGAGAAAGAAAAAGGGAAAAAAAGTAATAATTTCATATATAACTGTTTTCTTTGTTAGTGTACTTGTATTGACATTTCAAAATTATTTAAACTCTAACATATTTACATATTTAAAATATGAAAACAATTTGAAAAAATATCTATCAAATAACTATGAAGATAGAAATTTAATAATTGTAAATGCACATTATAACTTTCTAGGAGATAAAAATTTTAAATTTTTAGTAGAAGATAAAAATAGTGGAAGAATATATTCATTTATAGTATATAAGGATAATAAGTTTGGAATTTCTGATGGAATTTTAAGTTCTGACTTACTATTAAAAAATGCAAGTTTAAATAAAAAACTAAATGAATATATGGAAAAAAATAATTTTAATGAAAAGTATAACAAAATTAATGTATATTTTAAATTATTTGACAATGAAGAAATAGAGCTTGTAATTGAAAAAAATGTAGAAAAAATAGATGATGAAACAACATTAGAATATTCTAAAAATGTATCAAATATTTTAGAAGATTTAAATGATTCAGGATTAACTAATGAAATTGAACAAGTATATCTATCGCTTATTAGTAATTATAGCAGTAAAGAAAATATATTTTCATATATATATTTGGAAAGATATAGAAATAATAATCAAAATATTGGGGAAGACTATGAATACATAGATAAATCTTTAAAAGTAGAATTTATAGATTAATTAAAAATTGAAAGGTCAAAAGATAAAATATGAATCAGGAAATAAAACAAAATAAAATTTCTATGATTTTTGAAGTGATAATGTTTTTGATGTTTGTACTTGTTACTATATTGTTATTTTCTAAGTTGAATGAAGACTACTATATAAGTAAGGCTGGTGAAGAAAACTTATTATACAGTTACGAAGATAAATCTGATGTAACACTTCAAAATAAATCATATGTAAAAAAGATAAAAGAAGAATATGGAATAAATGTAAATTATGGCAATGATTTTGATAGTATGCTTGAAAGGGTAAGCGCAATAGCTCAAACAGATGAATTTATTATAAATAATAATTTGAAAATATTATATTTAGCTTTAAAAAAATATCCATCAGATGCATTTGATATAACTAAATCCAAGAAATATCCTATAAGTATAGTTTTAGTAAGTAGGTTTACAAATGATAATTTAGCACTAGCTTCTAGAAATAGTTTAAATGAAGTTAGAATATTTGTTAGTAACAATTCAAGCTTTGAAAGAGCATTTCATCATGAAATGTATCATGCACTTGAGTATTATATGTCAGATAATAAAAAATATATATTTGCTTCTTGGTATAGCTTAAATCCTCCAAATTTTAAATATGAAAATAACGTGTCAATGCTAAATAATGAATATGTATATGCTAAAGATTTATTTTCTAAAAAGTTAAAAGATGGAACAGTTTATGAAGATTCGCTAAAAGATGATGAAAAAACAGATACTTCATGTGTAAATGATGAACTTTACTTTGAAAATCCATATTTTGTTACCAAGTATTCAAAAACTAGTGAAAAAGAAGATAGGGCAGAAATATTTGCTGAATTAATGATGCAAGAAAAAAAAGAACCGTATCTTCAAGAAGGACAACATATATTAAAAAAGGCAAAATTATTAACAAATACATTAGAACAAAACGTAAGTAATAATAATTTTTACTATAATAAATTTTTAAATTAATATATTACAAAATGTTACAAAATGTTACAAAAAAATTACAAAGTCTGTTACAAATATTTACATTATTTTTAAGTAGTGATATAATGTAAAAGAGTTGATTTGGAGGAATAAAATGTACCAAAATAAATTGCAAAAATACATAATTGCTACAATTTTTAGCATGAGTTTAATATATTTTTTTAATTTCAGTAGTGTTTATTGTACAGGACCTAGTGAAATAGAAGATGACAACATAGTGCAAAATGAATTAAGTAATTTAAAAGATAACACTACAGATATTGAAAATCAAAAAGCTAAAAAAGATGAATTACTAAAAATAATAAAAGAGTTAGTTCAAACTTTAGCAAATGAGATAAAAGGCTTTGATGATAAAATAAACGATATAAGAAGTACTGATGAGTACCTTAATTATCCTGCAATTAGATTAAACATTGATACTCCACTTTTCGGCCTTAATTCAATAGTAGAAAATAAGCTAAAAATTACAAAGGATGTATCTGCCAATGATATTGCAAATGCGTATTCGATTAAGTCTATTATAAAAAATGGTAGTATTTTGTTACCAGATACAAAACTTGGTTTGCTTGTAATATCTACAAAAGAGGTAAAGTTTGATGATAATATTAGCTTAAATGATGCAAATTCTGCTATCTCAAAGTTAATACAATATGAAAAAACTCTAAAAAATATTGATACATTTATAGATGATCAAATTAATAAATTTTTTAAAGGATATATACCAAAGGATAAGAAGCAAAATATTGAAAATATTTCCGTAAGGCTTAATAGACTAGGTACACTTTTACAAGAACAGGATATAAAATTATTAAAGATCGAGATTATTTCAATTAGTGATGAAAATTCAAAAACATATGAAGAAACTTTAAAAGAGTTTGAAAACTTAAGCGGTGAAATGAAAAAGGAAAGAAAAGAAATACAAAACATGTTGCTTAGCTATGATGATATAACAGATATTCAAAAAAGATTAATTGATGCTGAAATAAATATGAGTACGTATTCTAAAAAATTGGATGATTATTTAGATGAAAATAAATCATTTAATGAACTAGAAATGCTAAGTTTGTTAAAAGATATTCTTACAAGTAGGAAAGATAAGATAGAAAAGTATATTGATAATGCAACTTTAGTTACTGAAATTTCAAAGCAAAGTGATGAATTTGAAAGTAATATGCAAATTAGTAAACAAGAAAATGATGACACAAGTATAGAGAACAAGGTAGACTCTACTGATAAAAACTTAACTCAAGATGTGGTGGAAAATAAATCAGATAATGAACTTGAGGGTACACAATTTGAAGTAAGTACTGAAGAAAAGAAAGTGTATGATATAACATATTCAAATATTTTGGATGAACTTGAAAGTTGTATTTTAAAAGTAGATGAAAAAATAAAAGAGTATGAAAGTAAATCTTCAGATACTGATAATACAAAGCAATTGCAAGATGGGGATGAAACGATAGCAAAAGATGATGATAAGATTGAAGATAGTAAAGCTGAAAATGAAATTGCAGACAGAAAAGAAAAACTATTAGGTGAAATGATACTTGTTTATAAAGAATTTCTAGCAAAAGAAAATAAATTTTATACAGATAACATGAATTTGTTACTTCAAAATACGACCAATGTGATTTCTGATTTAGCAAAATATACAACATCAGAACTTACATCTGATATGAAGTATATTTATTTGAGCTTACCAGATAAACTTGAAAATAATCTTGAAAATACTAATTTGAATTTAAACATTGAATTAAAAGAATTATCAAACAATTTGCATAAAGAGATTATAGAATTGGTTAATTTATATGTAAAAGTAGAAAGGCTATATGATGAATTAGAAGTAGATGACATAAAAGCAAAAGCATAGTTTGATGAAAGGAAAGAAAAATGTTAAACTTAACTAGAAATGAGCTTATTAAGGTTGAAAAGCCAGCAAGATATGTCGGTGGCGAGTATAATCAAGTTATAAAGCAAAAGGAAAAAATAAAATGTAGATTTGCATTTTGTTTTCCTGATATTTATGATATTGGAATGTCAAATTTAGGCATGAAGATATTATATGGAGTACTTAATAAAAGAGATGATACATGGTGCGAAAGAGTATTCGCACCATGGTCTGATTATGAGGAATTACTTAGAAGAAAAAAAATAGAATTATATGGATTGGAATCAAAAGATAGCATTAGAAATTTTGATATAATTGGATTTACTTTGCAATATGAGATGAGTTATACAAATATATTAAATATGTTAGATTTAGCAAATATTCCGGTACTTGCAAGTGATAGAAAAGAAGAGTTTCCTTTTGTTGTTGCAGGTGGCCCATGTGCTTGCAATGTAGCACCACTTATAAATTTTATTGACATATTTTTACTTGGAGATGGTGAAGAATTAATTGATTTATTGGTACAAAAGTATATTGAATTTAAAGATAGAAAATTACCTAAAATTGAATTTTTAAAAAGTATAAAGGGAATAAAAGGAATATATATTCCAACACTAAATCAAAAAAATGAGATTGTGCAAAAAGCAGTAATTAATGAACTAGATAAAGCCTATTATCCAGTATCACCAGTTGTACCAAATGTTGAAGTAGTGCAAAACAAGATATCAGTGGAGGTTTTAAGAGGATGTACAAGAGGATGTAGATTTTGTCAAGCAGGATATATCTACAGACCTTTTAGACAAAGAGGCATCGAAAAAATTTTAGAAATTTGTAAAAAATCCATTCGAAATACTGGAATTGATGAAATATCTTTAGCTTCGCTAAGTACAAGTGATTATCAGAATTTTCCTGTACTTGCTCAAAAAGTAAATGATGTCGCAAAAAGTAGGATGGTTAACGTCTCACTTCCATCTCTTAGGGTAGATTCTATTAGTTTGGATGTATTAGAAAATATAAATGGTGTAAAAAAATCATCTATTACTTTTGCACCCGAAGCGGGTTCTCAAAGATTAAGAGATGTAATAAATAAAAATATAACAAAAGATGATATACTAAATGGATGCAAATTAGCTTTCTTGAAAGGATATAGTAGTGTGAAACTTTACTTTATGATTGGGCTACCTACCGAAACATTTGAAGACTTAAGAGAAATAGTAGATCTTGCAAATAGCATAGTAGATTTATATTATTCTCTTCCAAAAGAAAAGCAAAACGGAAAGTGTCAAGTAACAGTTTCAACATCTACATTTGTCCCTAAAGCTCATACTCCATTTCAATGGTTTGGACAAAATAGTGCAGAAAAGATTGAACTAAAGCAAAAATTCTTAAGGGATAATTTAAAAGGAAAAAATTTAAAATATAATTGGCACAATAGTAAAACGAGTGTGCTAGAGGCTGTTATAGCAAGAGGAGATGAAAAAATTTCTAATTTGATATATTATGCTTGGGTATATGGAGCTAAATTAGACAGCTTTGAAGAAAAACTAAATTTAGAGGCATGGGATAAGGCCTTTAAAAAACTAGGATTTAAACCAGAAGATTATGCTTGTAAAGAATATGATTTGGATTATGAATTTGCGTGGGATAATATTATGCATGGAGTTAGCAAAGAGTTTTTAAAAAGAGAATATAAGAAGGCGTTAAAAGCTGAAACTACTGATAGGTGCAGTGATAATAATTGTTCTTTTTGCGGAGTAAGTTTAATATCAAAGTGTAAATTTATAGAAAATTATAAATTAAAAAGTGTAGGCAAGGTGAAGTAAAGTGGAAAAATCTGATAAAAAGTATAACGTTTGTATAAAAAATAGAGAAATTTCATTTAGATATGATATTGTTTTAAGTTTTGAATGTGGAATTGAGTTAAAAGGAACAGAAGCAAAATCTGTTAAAGCTTCAAAATGTAATTTGAAAGATAGTTTTGCAATAATAAAAAATGGTGAGGTAATACTAAAGAACATGCATATTAGCCCATATGATCATGGAAATATAGAAAATGTGAATCCTACTAGAGATAGAAAACTTTTACTTCATAAAAGTGAAATACTAAAAATTTTAGGATATGTAAAACAGGGTGGATACACATTAGTACCGTCAAAGATTTATACATCTTCTAGATGGCTAAAAGTAGAATTATGTATATGTAAAGGTAAAAAACTATACGATAAACGTGAGACAATAAAGAAAAGACAAGATGAAAGAAAGATAAATGAATTTAAAAAGACTTTTTAATATAAGTTGAAGCTCAAGTCTAAAATAGGCTTGAGCTTTTTTGGAAAGTTTTACTATTTTTTGTAATATTTAAGTTGCAAGTGCCTTGTATTTGTGATATTGTAGCTAGGTTTTGCCCAAGACTCATGAGAAAATTTCCTAGATTTACTTGCATAGCAGGAGTTAAAAATTTACTAACAATAATTGTAATAAAACAAATTAATAATATTATATCTGTTCCAGAATTTTGACAAACTTTATTTTCCATAAATTAAGAAATTACACCACTAATACTTATTAAATGTGTACAATATTCGTCTGGAAGGCATATTTGACAGGCATAAGAGGTATATACATTTCTTATAATAGTTTCAATTCCATTTTGAATTAAGACTGTGAATTTTGCATGGCTAACATCAACAATATTTAGTATATAATTATTTTTTAAGTTTATAGTTTGATTACTACTTGTAACTATTATAGTTGAAGTTTCCTTGTCTTTGCAACAATTCCAACAAACTAAATCTTCTATTTTTAGCAAAATGTTAAAGTCATTCATAGTTTTACCTCCTAATTATTGCAAGAGACATTGGTTTTACCACAGCTTGAAAATTTAAGCCCTACATATACTTTGAAAGTTCCAGATTCTTTTGGAAGATCAAACACCTTATAACTATTTACTGAAATATTAAATATTAGTGAAGGTATAAAATCATCATTTGAAATATTAATAGAAATGCTATTTTGATTTATAGATGATATTTTTAGTGTGTATCCAAAACTTAGTGAATATGTACTGTTAGCAGATATATTTGTATATATATTATCAATTACTCTAGCAACTCCATTTTGACAAGTTCGTTGTCTTATTGCTAGTAAAAAGCAACAATTATCTATCATAATTTTACCTCTAATTTACTAATATTATATTCTTAGAATACTTTTTTTGTGAATCAAAGAGCAATAATTTAGTACAATATAAAATTTATAGTATTTACAATTTACATAAATTAGTGTATAATAAAAATACTGTTTAGATTAAATGGAGGAGATTTTGTGGATAAAAAAGCATTAAAATTTGAAATTATAAAAAAAGACAAAAAAACAGGAGCAAGACTTGGTGTTATGCACTTGCCACATGGAGATGTACAAACTCCAGTGTTTATGCCAGTTGGCACACAGGCAACTGTAAAGTCAATGACACCTGATGAACTAAAAGATGAGGTAAAAGCACATATTATTTTAGGTAATACATATCACTTATATTTAAGACCAGGACATGAACTTATAAAAGAAGCAGGAGGACTTCATAAGTTTATGAATTGGGATAGAAACATTCTTACAGATAGTGGTGGATTTCAAGTATTTAGTCTAGGACCACTTAGAAAAATTTCTGAAGAAGGTGTAGAATTTAGATCTCACTTAAATGGTGAAAAACATTTTATATCTCCTGAAAAATCAATGGAAATACAAAATGCACTAGGATCTGACATAATGATGGCATTTGATGAATGTGCTCCGTATGGTGCTACATACGATTATGTAAAAAAATCTATGGAAAGAACTACACGCTGGGCAAAACGTTGCAAAGACTATCATAAAAATATAGATAAACAAAATTTATTTGGAATTATTCAAGGTGGCTTTTATAAAGATTTAAGAAAAATAAGTGCAGAAGAACTTACAAAATTAGATTTTCCAGGATATGCTATAGGTGGGATTAGTGTTGGTGAACCAAAAGAGGAGTTTTTGGATATACTAAGATATACAGCGCCTCTTATGCCAGAAGATAAACCAAGATATTTGATGGGAGTTGGATCACCAGATTATTTAATAGAAGCAGCTTGTGCAGGAGTAGACATGTGTGATTGTGTTCTTCCAACAAGAATGGCAAGAAATGGTACAGCACTTACTCATCATGGACAAGTAAATTTATTAAATGCTTGTCATGCACATGCATTTGAAACTTTAGATGATGAATGTGATTGCTATACATGCAAAAATTATACTCGTGCATATATAAGGCATTTATTTAAGGCAAAAGAAATATTGGGTGCTAGACTTCTTTCAATTCATAATTTAAGATTTTTAGTGAACTTAATGGAAAATGTAAGAGAAGCTATAAAAAATGATAATTTATTAGAATTTAGACATGATTTCTTTGAAAAATATGGATATAAAGAAATGTAGTAAATAATTTGCTAGATATTGAAAATAATAATATTAAGATGTGGTGAAAAAATGGATATTGATAAGGATATAAAAAAAATACCAAAATCAAAACGTGGCGAAAAAAATATATTCGTTACTATATTTAAGATAATATCTGTAGTACTGTTATTAGCTTTACAAATTGGAATTATGCTACTTTTATATACAACAGCAAGAGGTGTATATGTCTATGCAAGGCTTATATTTGATGTTATAAAAATAGTTGCAATCTTGTATCTGCTTTATCACCATGATTCAGCAGCATACAAGATTTCATGGATTTTGTTTATACTATTTTTCCCAGTTGTTGGACTTGTTGCATATATATTATGGGGAAATAGTAAGTTAAAGAAAAAAAGAGCATTAGAGATAAAAAAAGTAAGAACGGATACAGAAGATTTATTGAAAAACTCAGAGGATTTAGCAATTAAAATAAAATCAGAGGATACATATAAATACAACATGGTAAA
>ULOC01038966.1_pt1 | contig 12772 bp, 8 predicted proteins | sample 1952181 | NCBI WGS metagenome assembly ULOC01 (sample SAMEA4835592, study PRJEB28245) | human gut metagenome | biome: gut microbiome; material: fecal sample | place: Denmark | collected 2008
TCATTTTTCGATTATTTGAAAACATTTAAAAAGAATGCAGTTATATACTTTCATAATGAAAAGTTCGATGGTCAATTTATATTGTATTATATATGTAGACAAGGTTTTATAAGAACTGATAAGAAAGTAGAAAATACATTTGATACAACAATAGATAATATGCTTAAATTTTATGATATTACCATACGAATAAAGAATGAGAAAGGTAAGCTTATAATTTTAAGTATTCGTGATAGTTATAAGAAAATAAATATGCCGATATATAAAATGCCAAAGGCATATGGAATAAAAATTGAAAAAGGAAATCTTGATGACAGTGAAGAAGAAAGTTACAATACATATAGAGAGAAAGGTCACAAACTAACTGAGTTTGAGAAAGACTATTTAAAGAGAGATGTTTTTATATTATCCGAAGCTTTAAGGATAACATATGAAAAAGGACTAACCAAAATGACTATGGCAATGGATGCTATGAGTAAATTTAAGGAAATGATAGGGGAACAAACATTTGATTATTATTTTCCAGTGTTAGATAAGGAAGAAGATACCTTTGTTCGTAAATCATATAAAGGTGGTTGGACATTCTGTTTGAAAGAGCAAGAAGTTGGTGCAGGAAGAGTATATGATGTAAACAGTCTTTATCCATCTGTTTTATACAGTAATATCAACGGAGAAAAGCATTACTATCCACAAGGCTATGGTGTATATTATAAAGGGAAATATGAATATGATAATCTAAGACCTTTATATGTTCAGCATTTTTATTGTGGTTTTCGTTGTAAGCCTGGTAAGCTTCCATTTATTCAATTACACCCTAATTTATTTATTAATACTAAGCCTGTTTATGAATATGACAGTAATGGGATTGTAGAGTTATATTTAACAAGTGTTGATATGGAATTGTTTTTTGAAACATATGATGTATATACAACTATTGATTATGTTGACGGATATAAATATGATTGTGTTGGTGGTATATTTGACTCGTATGTCGATTATTGGTTAAACGTAAAGGTTCAAGCTAAAAAAGATGATAATAAAGCAATGTACACTATTGCAAAAGTGTACCTTAATAGTTTGTACGGAAAATTTGGTACAAGTAAATATTGTTCAGGAAAGTATCCAGAGTATAATGCAGAGACAGATGTTATTGAATATAAAGATGAAATATATATTGATGAAAACGGAAATGAATATATTTCTAAGGAGCGTGATGCATACTATGTACCAGTTGCTGCATTTTGTACATCATATGCAAGGGGTGTAACGCTTCGAGCAGCCGACAAGGCATATGAGCAAGGTCGTTTCTGTTATGCCGATACAGATAGTGTGCACATAACTGGGGATTATGGTTTAGACGGTTTACATGTAGATTCTAACAAGCTTGGTTGGTGGGACCACGAGAAAACATTCATTGATGGAATATTTATTCGTGCAAAGACTTATGCAGAATATGATGGAAAAGAATGGGAAATTAAATGTGCAGGTATGCCTGACCCTATAAAGAAAGGATTAGGAAGTAAAGAAAACTTTAAAGAATTATTTAAACCTGGGTTTAAAACACACAAACAAGACAGAAAAGGTGATTATATAACGGACGATAAAGGCAACTATATACGAGTTGATGAAACAATACCAGGAAAGCTAGTTCCTAAAATAGTTAGTGGTGGTTGTATATTAAAGGAAAGACCATTCCAAATTTCTATATAGTTGACATCTTTACAAAACTATGATATATTAATAATGGAAATAGAGATTTATAACTTGCTGATATAACTAAGGTACCACTGGGAAACCAGCTTAGTTGTATTTCAAGGCGTGGTGGCTTGCGTTTGTTTGCTCTATTATCCTTTCTCCTTTTATTAGGCGGTACAAATTAAAGTGCTGCCTTAAATTTTAAAACAATAGTTCACATTGTATACTAAATATAGAAAGGAAGAAATAATATGACTTTAAAAGAATGGGTACAAAAATTTAAAGATTCTGGAATTGATGTGCATGGCCATGAAGAACTGTTTCTTGATTTAGAGGATATTATAAAAGACCACGATACACGAGAAACAGAGATTGAGGGTTATAAGACATCAATTAAAGATAAAGATACAGAAATTCAAGATTTAAAGGATAAGTGTTTCCGTCTGTTTGAACGACAGACAAACTGGGACAGTAAAGCAGAAAAAGAGATTAATGACCCAGAAACTAAAGACCTAGAAGAACCAAAACCTTTTAGTTTTGATGATATGTATGAAATAACTGATTAGAAAAGAGGTAATGATTATGGCAGTTACAAGAAAATCAGTAAGTAATGCAGCATTGCTAAATGCTATTGTAGATGCAACACCACAGCTTGCAAATATTCCTAGAGCAATCGAGGGAAGTCAAGTATCCGTTGAACAAGCATATATGGCAATTAAAGCAAGTACTGGAACATACAATGCATTCTTCGATGGTATTAAATATGTTATCGGTGATGTATTGATTGCAAAATTAAATGGAATTGACAATCCATTAGAGAAATTTGTTCGTGATGGTAACTTCTATGGAAACAGTTTCTATGAATTGGCTATGGATATTTTACCATTACGTGGATTTGATAACACGGCAGACAACAAAGAAGTGTTGCGAGTGTTGCAAGCAAACCCAACTAAGATGACTGAAGTATTGCATATTATCAACTTTGAGAAATATGTAACGGTTTCTATTAGTGATGTTATGGTTCGTCGTTCTATTATGAAAGAGGGCGGATTGGCAGAACTAATTGATAAACAATATAGAAATGTTGAACGTTCTATGACATACTGGGAACGTCAGGCAATGAAGAAAGTATTTACGGATGCTTTTAAATTTGCTGGTATCAAATTAAAACATTTGGATGCAGACCCTACTTCTAGTAAAGAAGCAGCCGAAAAATTGATTTATATGTTGCGAAAAACATATTTAGATTTCCAAAATCCATCTCGTGATTTTACAGTACAGGGATATATGAACAGTACCCCAGGAGAGGATATTCAGTTATTAGTATCTACAGGTGTGAAAGCATATATTGATACTTATGTGAACTCGAATGCTTATAACTTGGATTATGTGAAATTCTTAGGTAATGTCACTGTTATGGAAGAGTTCGATGAACTTGGTATTGATGCATTTATGTTTGATACAGATTTCCCAATGTTCATGCGTACATTCCGTGGTACTTATGACCAGTTCAATCCATTGAAACTATATAACAACATCTGGCTTCATTCACAAATGTCTTTAAGTGCTTCTCCATTTATGAATGCTGTGGCTTTCACTCATAACACAATTTATGATAAAGCAGTAACTGCTGTCACAGTTACAACAGAAGAAGAAGCAAAAGCAAAACCAGGTAATGAGATTACAATGACTGCTAAAGTAACTGATGATTCTACAAATGCTGTATATTGGAATGTTGTAGGCTTTACAGATAATGGTGCTTATGAACCATCAGAAGACATCAAAGATAGCCGTGGTACTCACATCAAGGATGATGGTACATTAGTTATTGGTGCAAAAGAAGCAGTAGGCAATGTTATTACTGTTGAGGCATATGCACAAAAGAACAATACTAAAGTTGGAACAAAAGAAATCACTATTATCGAATAGTATTAAAGGGTTATATTCATTTATAACCCTTTTTATTTTGTTTTATTTATGTTATAATATAGTAAACAAAGTGAACTAATTAAAGAGGTGATATGAATGGCATGGAATACAAAGATTAAATTTGTGAATATTCCTTTTTATCGAATAAATGATGGAAGTGAAATATATTTTAAAACAAAAACATTGATGGATAACTACTTTTTAAATCATGTTATTAGTGAATATGACTATACAAATCAGAGTTATATGAGAATTGAAGCAGGTGAATTCAAGTGTAAAGTAAATTGTGATACATTGATGTCACAATGTCCAAACTTTATAATGTTTCAAAATAAAGATTTTGGAAACAGATGGTTTATTGCAAATATATTAAACATTGTTTATGTATCACCGAATGTATCTCGTATTTCATATGCCACACATCCATTATATTCATTTTGGGACTTATTAGACTTTTCAAAACAAAGTTATATTGTTAGACGTACTTGGTCAGGAAAGAATGATGATGAAACAGAATTGATGGAATTACCATATGAAGAAATAGATACAGGTGAAAGTTATCAGATTTTAGATAACACATTTGACTTCAACGATACAACAGGAAATTATGAAACAGAACAATTCTACTATATTTTGATGACAAGAGAATTGACAACAGGTGGAAGCACTCATAACATTGTTACAACACAAAAGCAAATAAAATATTTAGATGGAAACGAAGTAAGAACACTAACTTCAATCAATGGATATAACAGTGTTTTATATGCTTATGTAATGAACTTTAAATGTTTGAATGAATTATTAAACCGTGGTGTATTTGGTGAATCTTGTTCTCTTGTAAATACATTGCAACAGGTAAGTTTATTACCATTTGGTAGAAGTATGTTTAAAGGCAATCTAAATAATATTAAAAACAATATTTCGATTAAATTGTCCGATGGAAGTACATTTAGTGGTTCTTCACTTAGTGCCGATTGTGAATTATATGACCAAAGTAATTTTGGTGATTTATATGATGAAAAGCAATTAAGGAATTGGTGCTCACGATTAACGAATTACATTAATCATAGTATTGATAAAAATTATGATGGTGAATTCAATGATAATTTACCAACAAGTGCTATTGGTAAATATTTATATAGATACCCTTTCAGTATCTTATCAAGCTATGATGGTATAAATAATGAAGTAAATTACAAGATAGAGGAATTAAACCGTTGTAATGAATTACAGCCGATTAAAGACAAATCTTTATCCTTATTTAAATATGCTTCACTTGGTCAAGCTCCTTTGCTTGCGTACTGTTTTAAGACATATCAAAATTCAAGTGTTGATTATTCTTACAATGACTTAGTGACATTGGAAAATATAATCACAACTATGGGAACTAACTTTGTATCCATACCAGTGACTATTCAATTGGCAATTATTAATTCTTACACGGCAGCATTCTTACAAAGTAATCAGAATCAGATAAATGCACAAAGACAGAATCTTGTTGATACATTAAACACATATATCAATAATTTAAACAGTACTTTGCAGGCAAGTGCTACAAGTGCTTCATTGAATAGAGAAAGTACTTTATTAGAAAACCAAACAGTAAATCAAATTAATGCTATCACTTCTAACTTAGACTATCAAAACAGTACACGAAGTGCTATCAACACATTAAATAATGCAAACATCGATGCCGTATCGAAAGCATTCCAAGGTGTAAGTACAGGTGGTGGTGCAGCACTTGGTGGACACTTATCAGAGGGTATAACAACAGCTAGTAATGCAATTATCGGATATCAAAGTGATACAAGGGTTGCAGCAAACTCTTATAGAACATCTTTACAGAATGCACAGAATCAGTTGAATGCAAATTCACAGATTATGAATATGCGATTGACAAGTTCGAATCGAGTTGCAGAGAATGTTTATAAAGCAGCGATGGTACAGGCGAATGCAGCGTACGCAAACGGTCTTAGAACGGCAAGAAACAACTATACAACAGAAATGCGTTCTTTAAATGCAAAGCTTCAGGACACAAGAAACGTGCCTCCAACAGTGCAGAGTATGGGAAACAACTCTTCAATATTTAATATATTGAACAACAGAGATTGTATAAGATTCACAACTAAGTCATTACCGAAAGGTGTTATGCAAAGGGTTATAAACTACTTTGTATTTAATGGTTTTCTAACAAATAAAGCAGAAAGTATTGAATCAATATTTAATAAATTTGCAGATGATAATGGTTTCTTTTTGCAGACTTCAAATGCAAATATAAGTGGACAGATACCTCAGAATTTATTGCTAGACATTGCGAATCAGTTCAACAGTGGAATTTATTTCTGGAAGCCAGAACATTATCAAGACTATGAAAGTATGAGAGGTGTATAAGTATGATAATAGGAAATAGTTATGGTACTCTTCAAATGGCCCTCCTTTTTCAAGGTTCTCGTAAACGTGGAAAACGGAGTAAAGCTGTTTCGGAGTTATTAAATAATCAGGAGTTTATGAAACAATTAAATAATTTGGAGGGAATTACAATTGGTCGTTTCAATTGGACATTCCCAGAAGACAGTATTATGAATAATCAGGATTATTTTATAGAGAGAAGTTTGTTATATAGCTCTTGTATGGTATATTATGAAAGTCCTAAATTAGGTAAAAAAGTACTATTGCCAGCAAGTGGTCTTGGTGATTTAAATCTATTTGGTGCTTATAACAAGTACAAGGCGATGGGAATGAATGGATTCGAAGAAATAGTAGATGCCGATGACTGCGTTGTTTTATGGGATAGAATTGACAGAAACAGTTTCACATATATGAATATCATTCTAACATCAGAGCGTTTATCCGATATCCAGAGAACTTGTGATGTAAGAATGAACAATCATAAGAAACCTATTATTTATGGTTTAGATAGTGATACAGTGTCAAGCTTTACAAAGATGTATGATGACATTGCAGAAAATGTCCCAGTAATTCCATTGCGTAACGATATGTTTACAGGAGAAGATAAGATTGCTCCATTGCAGTTGCAAAATGATACAAACTTTTTAAACAATGACTTGTTCAGTTATTCGAATAAAATATTAAATACATACTATTGTCAGATTGGTGTTGACTACAATCCAGAGAGTGGTAAAAAAGAAAGAATGATTACGGATGAGGTGCAGGCAAATAACGAGCAGGTAGAGAATAACCGATATGTTTATCTTTATCCAAGACAGTTATTTTGTGAACAGGTTAAGGAAAAATTCGGTGATGATATATCTGTAGAATATGTATTACAAGATGAGGAGGCTGACGATTATGCCATGGGTAAACAAAAGACAGATGAAAACGGTCAAACAAATATTGACTGATTATGCAAAAGAAAACAACATAACTTTTAAAAATGATGATGATTTAATCAATAAAACAATGGATTATATGTTCGATTTTGAAATGCCGTCCTATGTATGGGTAAATTACTCGAACACAAAACAGTTCGGAGATGAGACTTACTATTTAAAGAAAACATTATTGCAAAATTATATGTATGATGTTATTGGTTTTAGAGATGTTGACAGATTCAAAAGCCGTTTACAGAATGCTTTGAGAATTTTGTTGCCTTACTATAATCAGATACTATGGTCAGAACAGTGGCCTAAGATGTTTATTGAAAACCCAGCAGCAAATACGGATTATAAAGAAATTTATACTCGTATTATTAAAGCAGTAGAAGACAACGAAAACACATCTACAAGTTCTAACAATTCCAATTCAGTGACAGGTAGTACACAAACAAATAGTGAGTCAAGCAATTCCGTTACGGATAATAGAGGAACTGATAATCGAACAACAGGAACAAAAACTTCGAGTACAAGCAATGACAGTTCTACGAATGCAAGCACTAACAAAGGAAATTCAGTGGATAATGACTATCCTAAGACAGAGATTACGGCAGAAGAGCAGGAATTAATTGATTATGGAAACTATGCTTCTATGATTAACACTTCTTCAGGAAGCTCTTCAGGAACTACTACAAACGAATCCAGACAAGCTACAAGTGTTGATACAACAGATAGTGGAAGTTCGGAATCAAATACTACTTCAAAGGTAGATGGAACTAACACAAGCAACTCAAATACAAAAACACAGACGATTGATAGTTTGATGAGTAAATTCAATGAAAACAGAAAGAATGATTCTAATGAAAACTATGAATTTAGACGAGTTGGTAACATTGGTATCCAGACTCCTGGAGAAGTATTTAGAAAAACTAGACAAGCTTTTATTAATACAATTGATTTATTGATACACGATAAAATGATTGTAAAATTATTTAGCTTTTTAATCTATGATGAGGAGGATGAATTTTATGAAGAATGTTATTATTGATATAAACTCCAAGCCATCAACAATCTATTATATTGGAAGTACAGGAGATGATAAAGCCTATAGCTTATCATTTCTTAACTTGCCATTAGATGGTACAGAATATGCACTTACTTGGCAGAACAATGAAGAAACATTGAAGCTTCAGCCTTTAAACAACAATGAATTTATTGTGACTAATAAATACACGAAAACGGCCGGTATTATAAATATACAGTTATACAGTAAAAAAGATGGCGAATGGATTGCATACAGTGGTATTTTAAGATTGATGCTTACTGAATCTATCAAAGAAGAAACACCAGAGCCAACACCAACACCTACAGATGTACCAGAATATGTCATTTATAAAGCTTATGATGTAAACGGTTATTCATTGAATGATTTAGGGCCTTGTATTGTACAGAATGAAAAAACAGATGTCAATATAAAGATTGATGGAAATGATTTAACGGAAATTCACTGCTTAGGTGGTCAATACACATTGATTAAAAAGGTTAATGGAACAGATGGAATTATTGGTTATTATACAGATAATCATGGAATATGTAATTATTTAGAAGTAAGTGGTGGCTTGATTATCAATGGTTTTGCAGACGGTGATAAGCACGGGGGATTGTTATCTGTAAGTGCCGATAACAAAACACTAAAAACAGTTGATTTTGTGAACGGTTTAAAAACAGATAAAGCAGCAACAGAAAATAATGATGTTGTGAATAAAGGATATGTCGATAGTAAAATACCATCTACACCATCAGGTAGTGCAATAAAAAGAATTGTAGGTACTTGGAAAGAGGGTATCCTAAATGCATATAATCACGGTCTTTCAAGACAAGCCGGTTATAAAGGCTTGTTATATGAGGTTGATTTAAGTGAATATGTAGGAAAAACAGTATTTTATAGCTGTAGCCCTTGCAAAACACAACAAACTAATAATGCAGGTGTGCAAAGTTCAAGTTCAGGTATTTATCTTTATGATTTTAAAAATACTTCTATGTTTTATGATAGTCCATTTGATGGAACAAGTAAGAATGCAACACAATATCCTTTTGGTAATTACCCACATTATATTGATGAGAGCAACAATAGGGCAATTACTGGTTCATTAAATGTTACAAATGATAGTAAAATATTTGGGTATAATATTAATATTCAAAATGAACAAAATGCTATCACTTCAGGATGGATAGACAGTTCTGGAAATGTAAACCCAAGAGGTGTTGATGTTATATTTACAATTATGGAGGTGCAATAATATGAATTTAGTTACAATCTGTTTATGTTTTAATGGCTTTGATTTTCTTACTGGTCTTATCGCTGGATTGAGAACAGAGGGCTTGAAGTCAAGCAAATTAAGAGATGGTTTATTTAAAAAGGTTGGATTCATTGCCTGCTATGCATTGGCATATTTATTGGAATATGCACAAGGTTATATTGATATTGGCATTAATGTGAATTTATTGCCAATTATATGTGGATATGTCATTCTTACAGAGACTGTAAGTATTATTGAAAACATTAATAAAATAAACCCGGATATTGTGACGGATAAATTAAAAAGCCTACTTGGTTTAAAAGATAACGATAAAGAATAGAGGTGATATTATGAGTGATTTTTTAATCAATGCGAATGAATGGATAAATAAAATAGAGTTAGTTCAACCCAACTCAGATTTTATTGCAGGTTCGGACTGGTTTGGTCACAGTACGGATGTTGTAACATTAATTCAACCAGCAGAACGTTATAAAATCACTTTTAATGACCTTACAAATTTTGGAAGCAAAACATTATGCTTTGGTGATTTAATAAAGAGTGAAGCACTGTTTGAGGGTGCATATAAACGTATCCGTGGACAGTATGAACAAGGTAAGTACTATCACATATTTAATTCATTATCACGTTTTGGGACTTATATGTTATTGCAGTATCGAAATGGTGAATTTGTAGTACCTGGATATTCATTTGAGGAATTCAATAAAGTGATGAATAAATATATGAACATAGTAAATGGAACCGATGAAAATGGTCATAAGACATTGGAAGTCACTTTACCTTATCCTCGATATTTTACATTAAATGCACATATAGTAGATTATTTTATAAATCAGATAAGTTCAATGGGAATATGTGCACCTGTATACAGTGATTATAACTTCGACAGTAAGAAAGCATTTGCTATCGTTGATGGTTGGATAACGGATTTCTATACTAATGACTACGAGTTTGAAACAGATGGTGAAAATTCCAATATTTTCTATACAAACAAAAGAGAAGAAACAAAAACTCAGGAAGATTTTATAAAGAAAAACTTTAATTGTATCGAATATAGCAAAAGGGAAAGTAACATTTATGGATTCTTTTTTAATATACCTTTTCAAAGTCTTGTATTTAAGGGTGTTGTTTTTAAACTTGATGCAGTAGGAGCTAAATCCTATTTTTCATCTATACAAAATTTGGATAGTAAAATAATCAGTGACAGATTTTGCAATGTCAATAAATTTGTTATTTATAACTATAAAGGGCCATATCTATCAGAGTTTGATAACAGTGCGACCATAACAAATAGAAATACACACGTAAATATAAACGATAGAGAATTTAATCAGTTAAATGATTTCTTATATTTTGGTCCGTACAATCCCAGAGAGTTATTAAAACATATGAAAATAAAGAGCACAGAGCTTTATAGAAAAACGGATACAAATAAAAGTGGATTAAGTGCTAACTGGGGTTACTATGATGCGTTATTCTTAAGACTTACTTTCACTTTTGATATGACAAATTATATATCTAAGTTATCACAAAATCAGTATTTCGTATTTTATTTTCCAAGACTGATACGAATAGGTAAAGTAAGCAAGAATTTTATAACACTACCTACAAGTGAACATTTTATGCAGTATTTAGAAGAGGGTGACTATATTTTCTCGTTTCAGCAGCCAGGAGGTGCAAGCAGCAACTATTTAGACAGTGCGATTACAACTACTGGTGTAGATAATGACTATTGTATAAGTATTCACAAAACAACATTAGATGGTAAATTAGATGTGGCTAATTCCGAATCATTTGAAGTACATGGAAACATCGTTACAATAACAACTTCTATTCCATTAATGAATCACTGTTTAATAAAAGCAAGCTATGAGAATGAACTCTATAGAAATGAGATACAGTGCTTGCAAGAAATATTTAATCAGACTTTATATGCTATGATTGTGTATCACGAAAAGCCATATTTCCAGAGTGGTTTTATACCACCATATTTAGATATTGATTATAAAGAAAATACATCTTATTTAAGATTATTTCACGATGTCTATAAAGGTATTCCATCAGATAGATTACTTGGAACTATGAAAGAGATATATTCTTATAATGGAACACAAAGTGAATTATCTTTATATCAAAGATATGCAAAATGGTATCAGAATGGTGCTGCCTTCGGTGGAGAAGTATGGGCGAATATATTTTGCCGTGCTTGGAAGTTTAGAAATATTCCTTGTTTAACTATAAGCAAGGTAATAAATAACAACAACTTCAATTTACAGACAATTCCTATATTTAAATTCGATATATTACCATCATTTCCTGATAATACATATGGAGAAGATTACTGCCCTAATGATACAGTGAACGAGTGCTTAATTATGCGTAATGATTCTATAGATTATAAGAATGTATCAGAGATTTATGAAAGCAGTGGAAATAAAGATATTATAAGACTTGAAAGCTATATAAAACATATACCTTTACAGGCTATCGGTAACGATATCGTATATGAATTGCTTGGATTATTGCCGGGCTTTGGTACAGTATGGAAGAAAGGTGGATAAGATGATAGAATATAATACTACAGAAATACGTAAGAAACTAACAAATGAAAAGACATACTACAATGGTATGAAATTAAAGAGCAATACAGACTGTGATATTTTACAGTCTATAGGTGCTCGTGGGTGTGGAAAAACAACTTGGTGGATTGCTTGGTTTATACTTGATTTTATAGACAATGGAAAACAATTTACTCACTTAGTAAGATATAAGGATGACTTAAAAGAAAAAGATATATTCTTCAATGATGTTCAAATGTTATTCTTTAATGACTTCGAATTTAAAATTGAGGGTGATAAAGGTTTTATCCGTTTAAAGAAAAAGAAACAAAATAAAAATGATGGATGGGAATGGATGTGTATGTTTAAATGTATTTCACGATCTAAGACGATGAAAGGAACAAACTATCCGAATATGTACAACATTTTATTCGATGAGTTTCAGATAGATACAACAGACAGACGATTGAATAAATATATCAATGGTGAATTGAAATATTTCGCAAGTATTGTTCAATCATTAAAACGTACTCGTCCAGGAATTGTTGTAATGTTATCGAATGCAGTAAGTATAACAAATCCATATTTTTCTACTTGGTGTATTGTCCCTAAAAAGTGCTCTATAGTCAAAAAGAAAATAAAAACTAAGATGATGGATACAGAATATGAAACACGTATTGCGTGCGAAAGTGTCGATGCTTCGGCTTACTTACAAATTGCTGTTCGTTCTCAAGCAGCTAAAATATCTATGATTTGTGGTATGAGTGAAACAGATATCGAGAACGAATATATGAATGATAATGATGACTTCTTAAGACCACAAAAAGAAAAGGACAGTAAGTTTGCGTACAATATTAAAATCAATGGAAAATATTATGGAGTATGGAGTCAGTACAACCATACAACAGGTACATTGAGTTTATATGTTTGCAAGCATAGA
>ULOC01037650.1_pt1 | contig 12603 bp, 8 predicted proteins | sample 1952181 | NCBI WGS metagenome assembly ULOC01 (sample SAMEA4835592, study PRJEB28245) | human gut metagenome | biome: gut microbiome; material: fecal sample | place: Denmark | collected 2008
AAGTCATCATTGCGGCAGCCTTGAACAATGGCATAAATCGCGTATGCAAGGCTATATGTCTTGCTTTTACTACCGGATGTTCAACCTTTGCCAATACCCGCTCGTCAAAATCTTTGTCCAGGCTGATGTGCCGGGCAACTTCCTGATAGGCGAACAAAGGCTTATAGCGAAGCAGATGTGCAGGAACTTCTTTCTGACGGAAGAAAGTCCGAAGAATCTGCTCTTCCTCTACCGAGGTTTCACAATTCCAGTAACGCTCCAACAATTGTTCAATGTACTTATAATCCATAAGTGTCTATTTCATCATATTTTGACCGGATCTGCCTTCGGGCCCGGAAGAGGTTTACTTTTACCTGTTCCTCGGTCAGATGCATGATCTCAGCAATTTCCTTATAACTTTTACCTTCTACATCCCTCAGTTGCATAACTGTACGCTGCTTCTCCGGAAGTTCGTTCACCAAACGGTGAATCAGCTTAAGTTGTTCATCCTGCTCAATCTGTCTGTCAGGAGTCAATGCATCAGGAAGTTCAGTTGCCTCCTCCATGAGCGGAACATTCTGTGTTTCCAGTTTCTCGCTCCGGTCTATGGCCAGATTACGGGCTATTGTCGTACAATAAGCTTCAATAGAATCTAATTGTGACCACTCATCCCGTTTATTCCAAATCTTGATCAGTGTATCCTGTACAATATCCTCTGCTTCTGTCCGGTTGAACGTTATTCGCAGCGCCAACCTGTAAAGCTTATCTTTCAAAGGCAGAATATCGTCTCGAAAACTGATCGTTCGCATTGCTTTCTATATTAATGACGGATAAGGGTTCAAAAAGTTACACGATTACCTGATTTTTTTCGAAAAAAATTATTTTTCAATCCGAATTACAGTACCGGAAAGGCCATCAATAGCTGATGCTTGCGTGATAATTACCTGGCGTACACCTGCTTCCACTGCAGAGAAAGCATTCTCCAGCTTCGGAATCATACCGCCCTGAATCACCCCTTCGGTTACATACTGACGGAACAAATCGGGAGTAATGACCGGAATCACGCTGTTGTCATCGTTTTCATCCTTCAAGACTCCTTTCTTCTCAAAGCAATAAACCAGTGTCACATCGAATGCATCGGCCAGTGCCTTGGCTGTTTCTCCGGCAATCGTATCAGCATTGGTATTCAGGATATGTCCTTCTCCATCGTGAGTCAGAGGAGCCATCACCGGAACAGCTCCACGGCAGATCAATGACACCAGAACTTCGGCGTCCACCTGTTTCACGTCACCGACAAAACCATAGTCAACCTCTTTCACGGGGCGTTTCACAGAACGGATCACATTCATGTCTGCACCCGTGAGTCCAATGGCATTCACTCCTTTAGCCTGAAGTCCTGCTACAATATTTTTATTCACCAGACCTCCATAAACCATGGTTACGACTTTCAATGTTTCAGCATCCGTAATACGTCTTCCGTTCACCATGCGACTTTCAATGCCCAATGACTCGGCTATGCGTGTAGCAGAACGTCCGCCGCCATGTACCAACAGCTTATAACCGGGAATCTTTGAAAAATCGGCCAGCAACTGGTTCAGTGTATCCGATTCTTCCACAATCTTTCCCCCGACTTTTATGATTGTCAGTTTTTCCATCTTCGTTTATTTTTGTTTTTTAATTGTCCTATCTATTAAAACACATTGTTTCCGGAACTAAATCTTTAGCTCCGGAAACAATTTCTTATCCCCAGACCTCTTTGCTTATTCCAGGTAAGTATATCCGTACAATCCCGAACGGTAGTTGGACAGGAATTCCTTGCCCTCTTCCACTGAGATCCGTCCTTCTTTAACTGACTTGGTTACCCAGGTTTCCAATGTGCGTACCAGTTTCTTGGGATTATACTGCACATAATCCAATACCTCAGCAACCGTTTCTCCATCAATCACCTGATCGATCGTGTATCCCTTATCGTTCACACTCACATGCACGGCATTGGTATCACCGAAGAGGTTATGCATATCTCCCAGGATTTCCTGATAGGCTCCTACCAGGAATACTCCGATATAATAGGATTCCTTTGACTTGATCGTATGTACAGGCAAATCATGAGACACATTACGGGTAGAAACAAAATTGGCAATCTTTCCGTCTGAGTCACAAGTGATATCCTGCAAGGTAGCCGTACGGTCAGGACGTTCATCCAGACGCTGGATCGGCATAATCGGGAATATCTGATCGATAGCCCAGGAATCCGGCAGGGACTGGAACAGAGAGAAGTTGCAGAAATATTTATCTGCCAGCAGTTTGTCCAGGTTACGGAATTCATCAGGAGCATGCTTCAGACCCGAAGCAATCTGACAGATTTCACGTGTTACAGACCAGTACATACGTTCGATCTGGGCTCTCGTTTTCAGGTCTACGATTCCATGGCTGAACAGATCCAGACTCTCTTCACGGATCTGCTGGGCATCATGCCAGGCCTCCAGCATCCGGCTCTGGTTCAGATTATCCCAGATCTGGTAAAGCTCCTGAACCAGTTCATGATCGTTAGGCCCTACCTCAAATTCTTCGTCCATTGAAGGCAATGAAGCTGTTTCAAGCACTTCAAAAATCAGTACGGAATGATGGGCGGTCAACGAACGTCCGCTCTCCGTAATGATATTGGGATGAGGAATACCATTCTTGTTGCTGGCATCGACAAGAATTGAAATGGAGTCGTTTACGTATTCCTGAATGGAATAGTTCACACTGCTCTCGCTATAGGAAGAACGGGTTCCATCATAGTCCACTCCTAAACCGCCGCCTATATCAACAAATTCAACCGGGAAACCTAACTGATGCAACTGAACATAGAACTGGGAAGCCTCACGCAAGGCAGTCTTGATACGGCGTATTTTAGTTACCTGACTACCGATATGGAAATGGATCAGTTTCAGGCAATCCTTCATGTCCTTCTTTTCAATAAAGTCAAGTGCCTCAAGCAATTCACTGGAAGTTAATCCAAACTTGCTGGCATCGCCTCCACTTTCTTCCCATTTTCCGCTTCCGGAAGAAGCCAACTTAATGCGTATTCCAATATTGGGACGTACATTCAACTGTTTGGCTATGCGTGAAATCAGACGCAGTTCATTCAGCTTTTCGACAACCAGAAATATGCGTTTACCCATTTTCTGGGCCAATAATGCCAGCTCGATATAACTTTCATCTTTATACCCGTTGCACACAATCAACGAATCAGAATCCGTGTTAATGGCTATCACGGCATGCAGTTCCGGTTTGGATCCGGCTTCCAGTCCCAGATTAAATTTCTTTCCATGACTGATAATTTCCTCTACGACCGGACGCATCTGATTTACTTTAATCGGATAAATGATGAAGTTCTGAGCCTTATAGCCATACTCATCTGCCGCCTGTTGAAAACAATTGGAGATCTTTTCAATGCGGTTATCCAAGATATCAGGGAAACGCACCAACATCGGAGCCGTTACATCCCTAAGCTGAAGTTCGTCAACTAATTCTTTCAGGTCAACAGCCACTCCGTCTTTACGGGGAGTTACTGTTACATGCCCCTTTTCATTGATACTAAAGTACGAAACACCCCACCCCGTAATGTTGTAGAGTTCTTCTGAATCTTCAATACGCCATTTTCTCATTAGTCAATAGTTGATAGTTGGTTGTTTATGTTTATTTATTCATTAATGTATTTCATTTTCAATCTGTGTGTCTCCAGACAACAGAGCGCTTAACAGCCTTACGGATTCATCGATCTGACTTCGGCTTTCCAGGCGTTCCCCGGACAGACAATACCGTGCCCGGCTGTAAAAGGGAAGCCGTTTTTCCAGTCCACCGATGATGAACGCCATCAGTTCCTGATCCGACTTTCCGGCTAGCAACGGACGTTTGGTCTTGGCAATCTTCAGACGGCGGAACAATACTTCCGGAGAGACATCCAGAAAGACGGTGTCACCTGCCTGATTCATGTAATCCATATTATCAAAGAAGCATGGAGTACCTCCTCCACAAGCGATCAGTACATCCTCAAAATCTCCAGCCTCATGAAGTAACTTCCGCTCTATTTCCCTAAAACCGCTTTCTCCTTGTTCCGCAAAAATTTTGGATATGGTCTTATGCAAACGCTCTTCAATATACCAGTCCAGATCAATAAACTCCAGACCGGCAGCTTTGGCAAAGGCTTTACCTAACGTCGTCTTTCCAGAGCCCATATATCCGATTAAAAAGATGCGTCTCATTTCTTTTTCTTTACAACAGAACGTGCCTTACGGTTTTCTCCTTTAGCCTTTTGCAGCTCAATTACCTTGAAACAAGTTTCCAGATTCAAGTCTGCCGGTTCTACGGTAGACGGTATTTTATAATTCTTCTTCTGATAAGCGATATAGGGGCCATAACGTCCGTTCAATATCTGCAAATCTGGTTCTTCAGCAAATGTCTTGATTACCTTCTGGGCTTCAGCTTCCCGTTTGGCACGCAACATTTCTTCAGCTTCTTCCAATGTAATTGTCATCGGATCCATTGTCTTCGGTATGGAAACAAACGTATTGTCATAACGGACATAAGGTCCGAAGCGTCCGGTTCCGACCGTCACGGTCTTATTATCCAGTTCTCCCAATGTACGGGGCAGTTGGAACAAATCCAAAGCCTGTTCAAGTGTCACGGTTTCCAGAGAATATTCTTTCTTGAGCTGGGCAAAACGGGGTTTCTCCTCATCTTCGGCCGATCCGATCTGTACAACCGGTCCAAAGCGTCCAATCTTAACGGATACGGGTTTTCCCGTAGCCGGGTCTGTACCCAACATTCGTTCACCGACCTTATGTTCGCTCTTCACAGCCAAAGAGGTTTCAACTAACGGATGGAAGCCCTGATAGAATTCTTTCATCATTCCCGTCCAGGCTTCTTTTCCTTCAGCAACCTCATCAAACTCTTTTTCTACACTTGCTGTGAAATTGTAGTCCATGATCTGAGGGAAATATTCCATCAGGAAATCGTTGACAACTGAGCCTACATCTGTTGGAAGCAACTTGGATTTTTCACTTCCCGTCATTTCAGAACGGACAGTTACCGTTACCTGATTTCCTTTCAGCTTCAATACATCGTACTCACGTTTTGTTCCTTCACGGTTACCTTTTTCCACATAACCGCGCTGCTGAATCGTGGAAATAGTAGGAGCATAAGTAGAAGGACGTCCGATTCCCAGTTCTTCCAATTTACGGACCAGGCTGGCTTCGGTGTATCTGGGAGGAGCCTGAGTGAAGCGCTGTACTGCCATTATCTCCTTCCGTTCCAGCTGCTGTCCCTTTTCCAGTGCAGGCAACAGGCGGCTTTCATCTTCCTGTTCCGATTCATCGTCATAGGATTCTTTATAAACCCGCAAGAAACCGTCGAACGTGACAACTTCACCTACAGCCGTGAACTTATCATCTGTACCACTGACTGAAATGGTAGCCGTCGTCTTTTCCAGTTCTGCATCAGCCATCTGAGAAGCCAGTGTACGCTTCCAGATCAGTTCATACAGACGCTGTTCCTGTGAAGTACCTTCAATCGTTTCATTGGTCATATAGGTAGGACGGATTGCTTCGTGAGCTTCCTGCGCACCTTTGGTTTTGGTTGCGAACTGCCGTGTCTTTACATATTTGTCTCCCATCATGGAAGTAATGACCTCCCGGCTGGAAGACAATGCCAGTTCCGACAAGTTTACAGAGTCGGTACGCATATAGGTGATCAAACCTTCTTCATACAAGCGCTGGGCAATCATCATGGTTTGGGCAACCGTATATCCCAGCTTCCGGGCTGCTTCCTGTTGCAAAGTAGAAGTCGTAAACGGAGCCGCAGGAGATTTACGCAGCGGACGGGTTGTAATGTCCTCAATGGTGAACTCAGCCTGTGCACAGCTTTCCAAGAAAGCCCGGGCCTCTTCCTTCGTTGCGAAACGGCGTCCCAGTTCAGCCTTTACTTCAGATCCCTTTCCGTCACTAAAAACTGCGGATACACGATAGAAAGTTTCACTGACAAAAGCATGGATTTCGCGCTCACGTTCCACGATCAGACGGACAGCAACCGACTGTACACGTCCTGCAGAAAGAGAAGGTTTGATCTTACGCCATAATACAGGCGAAAGTTCAAAACCGACAATACGGTCCAATACCCGGCGAGCCTGCTGAGCGTTGACCAGATCAATGTTAATGTCGCGCGGATTCTCAATTGCCTTTAAAATAGCCGATTTGGTAATTTCATGGAATACAATACGCTTCGTCTTCGCAGGATCCAGATCCAACACTTCAAACAAATGCCAGGATATAGCTTCTCCTTCCCGGTCCTCATCGGATGCCAGCCAAACCATATCGGCCTTTTTCGCTTCTGCCTTTAATGTGCTTACAACACTCTTTTTATCTTCCGGAATCTCATAAATGGGCTTAAAATTATTTTCAATATCTATACTAAAAGCCTTCTGTTTCAAATCCCGGATATGGCCATAGCTGGAAAGCACTTTATAACCGCTTCCCAGAAACTTCTCTATCGTTTTAGCCTTAGCCGGAGACTCAACTATCACTAGATTGTTCTGCATAATTTCGTGTATTCCATTAATGTTTTGCTGGCAAATGTAAAAAAAAAGCAGAACCCGACCTATATAATAAGGTTGGTTTCTGCTTTTTTTCTGTTTTTTTTATGTGTAACATGCTTTTTTACCCCCGGAAGTCTCTTTTATATTTCCAAAAAATCAGAAAAGGTGCTTTCCGGAGTCAAAACTTGCTACTTAAAAGCTCCAGCTGATTCCTCCCATGGCATAGAAGCCCTGTTCCGGATATCCGGTTTGAGTAATATAGTTCTTATTCAACAGGTTATTGAAGCGGACAAAGACATTCACGCCTTTCTTCCATCCATATTCAGCATTTAAGCAAAGATTATTTACCGGATCAGCCTTATAACCTTTCATGGCTTCTTTACGTCCTTCATACTGATAGTCAAGTCCGACATGCAAGCCTGCAAAGACACGGGCACGGACATGGAAATTCAGTGCCAGCTCAGGTTTATACATCAGCAGAGGATATTCGCTGCCGGATTCTGTATCCCAACTGTAATAAATTCCTTCCAATGAAAAATCAGCCCAGTCTTTATATCCGTATTCCAGTCTGGCACCTCCATATCCCACTTTGGCCTTATCCTGCATCATCCAGGGCAAAGCACATGCAAAATCCGGAAGAGGATAGCAGGTAAAGACTTCATCATCCGTAATGCGACAACCTCCAAACACCTTGAGTCCCAGTCCGGTTACGGGAGAAGCCTTAAAACCTAACTGCATATCGGCCAGTGTATAAGTAGAACGTAACTGCTCTTTCTGTCCCCAATATGGTGAGAGTTCATTCAAACGACGGAAATCATTCAGTTCACGTCCGCCCAGAGCCTGTGCATAAATCACATAGCTGTCCGAAAACACATAATCAACCTTTACGTCCGGAGCGACATCTACCCCACTTCCGTTTGCACTCTGCCAGTCAACATGAACACCCAGACGAAGCTTCCAGTTATCCCCGTCATAGGCATAATACGGATTTGCCTCCAGGGAAGTATAGTTCTTCATATTCTGACTGTCATAAGACAGATTATCCATGGTGATTCCGACACCGACCTGCTGTTCTTCATTCAGATGCCCCCAGACATGAGCAGCCGTATGGATTTCATTCTCCGCTCCGTCTGTCAGGTTAGGCACGGCATACTTCCGGTTAAACCGGCGATAACCCGTCTGTACATCAAACTGTACCGGTAAGTCCTCCGTATTCGAGCGGAAACCAAGGAAGCCTTCACCCAGGGTATAATGCTGATGTCCGACAAAATCCGCTCCTTCCTGAGTTGCAGAACTTACTTCCAAAGGCATAGAATAATGGTTGAAGACCTGAGAGGCGAAACTACCTCCCAGACGGAAATCTACTTTACGGAAAGCATGCGTATAGACAGCTGAAAGATCTGTCCGGTAGAAACGGGCCTTCCAGTCTGATGAAATACCATCTACGTGAACATCACCGCTGAATCCATACAGCGAAGCCATCACGTCCAAACGGTCACGATCCGTCATATCCCATAAATAGGACGCCTTCAGATCCGCATTGTTCCGGCTTCCATAAGCTCCGCGGATATATCCCCGAGGAGCTTTTTTCCACTCCAGATCACGGGTAAAGGAATCCATCGGACGAACTGTCCAGGATGTAAGCGGACGAAGGGAAGTGGCATAATCAATATTCTTTTTCGCTACAGTCGGCTCCTCCACTTTGGGAAGTACATTCACCTTAAACGCATCCATTACCTCCGGATTATACTGATTCTCCACCACAACCGTACGGTTCAAGGTTGAATCTTTCTTCTGCTCCTGGGCTGAGATAACCGCTCCGGGAAGCAATCCGGCACATACTAAAGCTATTTTTATCTGTTTCATACGTTTAATTCACACTATTAAGTTTGGCCAATCGGGTTTCAATCATCTGCTCAATGTCATCATCAGCATGATAGTTCTGTTGCAAAGACAGCAAATACTGTTTAGCATCCAGCTTACGGTCCAGTTTCACATATACATCCGACAATAAGACAAAGCTGCGTGCAAGCCAATAAGCATGTGGTGTACTTACCTCAATATATGCCAGCACTTCTTTTTCTGCTTTTTCTGTTTCACCTGCATCAAAATAAATCTGTGCTACAAGATATTTTGCTTCTGCACCATAAACATTACGCGTATCTTTTGCCAGAACAGTCAGATCAGCCAGTGCTTCTGTCGCCTTTCCTGTAGCCAGCAATGCTTTGGCACGATAATAACGGGCTTCATTTTCAAGCTCCGGAGCCAGCTTGCTTTGGGCCAGCAGGGCTGAAGCAGTTGTCACGATCTCAGTCTGGTCATTGGCCATCCATGCACTGCGCAATGCTCCCGTTTCTGCCTGCAGGCGTTCTTCCTGTGACAAAGCACGGTCCGCCATACGCTTGTAGAGTCCCAGAGCTTTCGGATAATCTTTTCCCTTGTAAGCGATGTCTGCACTCATACCCATCGCTTCCGTTGAGAATTTGCTGTCGGGATATTCAAGAACCTTATCCAGCCAGGAAGAGGCCGAAGCGTAATCCTGCTGGTTATAGGCAATGACTCCCAGATAATAAGAAGCATTCACACTAAATGCTCCCTGAGGGAATGATTGCAGATAACGGACAAAACTGTTTTTTGCCTCAGCAATCTCTCCACGCATATAAACACGTTCGGCAGCAACATAAGTCAGCGAATCACGTTCATTCACATCAAAGTTCGCTCCACCAGGAATCTGGGAGGCAAAAGCCATGTAATCATCAACCTTGTTCAAATCAATATAGATTGACTTCAGGTCGCGCTGAGCCAGACGGGCCTCTTCACTTCCGGGATAAGCTGTTATCACCTTTTTATAAGCAGCAATCGCCTTGTCATACTGGTCTGTCTGATAATAAAGCAGACCTATTTCATTGGCTGCCTTACGGGAAAGCGGACTCTCCGGATAACGCTGAACCAGCAAAGAATAGCGGTTAATGGCATTCGAATGATCTTCCATCAGCACGAAAGCACGTCCCTGCTCATAAAGGGCATCATCCAGATACTGTGAAGAAGGATAAGCTGTAAGCAGCTGGTTCAATGTTCCGATCTTTCCGGCATAATCCCGCTGCAAGCCTTTCACAAAGGCTTCCTGGAACAACGAATAATCACCGAATGAAGGATCATAAGCTACAGCCTGTGCATACAGACTGCGGGCCTCATCGAAACGGCGGGCGTAGAAGTAACAGTCACCTATACGGTTGCTGGCATCCGCTGCAACGGTACGTTCCCGGGAAGCAACCAGTGGCACACAACGTTCAAACCAGTTCAAAGCCTTGTTATACTGCTTCTGCTTAAAGGCACAGTAACCGAGATTATACAAGGCCAGGCCATATTCCTGAGAATTCTTATTGGTAGCAAACTCCAGATACTGGCGCAGGTCAGTTGCCGCAGCTTCATATTTCTCCATACGATACTTCGATTCTCCCCGCCAGTAATAAGCGTCAGCCTTCGTCTGCTGATTATACTGTCCCAGTTGCAAAGACTGGCTGAAATACTCAATCGCATTTTCAAAAGCTGCTTGCGCAAAGGCCTGTGTACCCAGGCGGAAAAGCAGTTTCTGCTTAGCTTCCAGAATACGGTTTCCCGGATGACTGATCTTTGCGATGGACTTCAAAGCCGCCAGGTAACTTTTGGTATTCATATATACCTCAATCAGATAGTCATTCACCTTATCGGTATAAGGAGAATTGGGATATTCATTCAGGAAACGTTCGAAAACAGTCACTGATTCGGCAAACGGAGAATAAGAAGTTTCATGGATGCACAGAGCGTAATTATAAAGTGCCTGTTCCCGTATACTCCGATCAAAATCCATCGTAGAAGCCTGCTCAAAAGCCATACGGGCCTGATTACGTTCCTTCAGTTGCAGATAAGCCAGACCCATGTGAAGGTAAGCATTCTGAGTCAGAGCATCCTTGGGTCCCGTAGCCTCGCCCAGACAAGCAGCAGCCTGAGAATAGACACCCATATTATAATAGCTCATACCCAGCTTATACATGGCTTTCCGGTCTCTGTTCTCCGTAGACTGACGATACTGCTCCAACTGCTTGACAGCCCCGGTATAATCATTCAACCCATAAGCTGCCTCACCGGAGATCCGATGCATTTCCGAAGCATGTTCCTGACCTTCATACGAAGCAAGCCAGGTATCAGCCAGGTTCTTTGCCTGACGGTTATCTCCCTTGATCAGATAAATATCAGCTATATAATAAGGTGCGAGAACCCGATAGGCTTCGTTTGTTTCCACTTCACGGAAACCGTTCAACGCATGGTCATAGCGACGGTTCACATAATCAATATAGGCAAGATTATATACCGCATCGTCATGATAACGGGAACTTGCAGCCTTCAGGACAGAGAACCAGATTCCAGCCTCTTCCAGATTGCCGATCTTCATATAAGCTGTACCCAGGCGCATGGTACATTCATCCCGTTCTTCTTCACTCAACATGTCAATATCACAACCTTTAAAAGTAGCGATAGACTCCAGGTATTTTCCTTTAAAGAACCAGGCCGAAGCTATTAAGGATTGCACCCGATTGGCATAACGTGATTCGGGATATGCCTCCAGATAAGCACTCAAAGCTTCAATACAATCCGGCATTTTCAGTTCATAGGAAGTGCAGGCCAGCATATAGGCTGCCTCATCCAGCAGATCAGTTTCTCCATTCTGCCGGACATATCGATCCAGTGTCTGCCGCGCCGCAGCATAATCCTGGCGCAAAAAGAGCTGTTTGCCGTCATCAAACAAACGGCGCGAATCGGTCAACGGTTCCGTCTGCTGCCCGGAAGCAGCAAGTGGAAGCGCGCATAGCCAACCGGCTATCAGCATGTATCTTTTATTTTTCATATTTAGAGATATAAACGATTTACTACAGAAATAAGTTTTCTCAACGATCAGTCTTTCCGAAACTGAGGCATCGACAAGAAGCGTTTCACTCCTTCCCGGACAGAATCAAGACCGAACTTCTCCGGATCAATCTGATCCAGCGGCAGCCAGAACGAATCAGCAACATCATCCATGGCCTTCAGACGGGTATCATCGGCCACCTGACAGAGGAAAAACAGATCAAGGGTATGAACCAGAAAACCTGAATACAAATAAGTGTTAGGCAAGGAAAACAGATAGGTTGTCTGAATGACCTCCAGTCCGGTTTCTTCCTTTACTTCCCGCTTTACCCCTTCTTCGCCCGTCTCATACATATCAATGAAACCGCCGGACAAATCAAGTGTACCTTTAGCAGGTTCCTTTCCCCGACGGCAAACCAACAGTTCATGATTCCGGTTCAGAATGAAAGCTACTGTTGCCGCACTGGAATTAAAATAGTAAGTAAAACCACAGTCGGCACAATGCTTTGATTTCTCATTATGAATCTCAAAATGAGAAGAACCACATTTCGGACAATACTTAAATAATTCTAATGGATGCATAACTCCACAATTTATAAAACTTCACAAAGATAACAGAAATGAAGGAATAAAGTCAAGAAAAAGAAAGCTTATCCACAAGTTTCACATTCTTTTTAATATATCCTGCATTGTTTTTAGGGACAAAAGCATAGATAAATAAAAAAGTTTTTCTACATTTGCTTACAATATGATATAATAAGAACCATAGTTATGGAAAAAATTGATAACTTAGACAAACAAATTCTGGAAATAATCTCCCAGAATGCCCGTATTCCTTTCAAGGATGTTGCCGCAGAATGCGGTGTCTCACGTGCAGCCATCCATCAGCGTGTACAGAGACTGATTGATCTTGGTGTGATCATCGGATCCGGATATCATGTCAATCCCAAGAGTTTAGGTTACAGCACCTGCACATACGTGGGTATCAAACTGGAAAAAGGATCCATGTACAAAAGCGTTGTTGCCGAACTTGAAAAGATTCCCGAAATCGTAGAATGCCATTTCACTACCGGTCCTTACACCATGCTGACCAAACTGTACGCATGCGACAACGAACACCTGATGGACTTGCTGAATAACAAAATGCAAGAAATACCGGGTGT
>ULOC01037590.1_pt1 | contig 12559 bp, 8 predicted proteins | sample 1952181 | NCBI WGS metagenome assembly ULOC01 (sample SAMEA4835592, study PRJEB28245) | human gut metagenome | biome: gut microbiome; material: fecal sample | place: Denmark | collected 2008
TTGCCTTCATCTATGACTTCATTGCATACAGAGCAGTGCTTTTTGCCCTTTAAGCCATCTTTCGTGCAGGTAGGCTGTATATTCCTTTCAGTTACCGGAGTATGGTCTGCTTCGAGAAGTTCTACCTCTTCGACCATGCCGCAGCGCTTACACTCGTGGATACCATTGCCGCCAGAGGTGCAGGTAGGTTTTTTTACAATGGTCATTTCGGTGAAGTCGTGGCCCAGGGCGGGGATCAATTCTGCACTCTCACTATGACAGCGAGAGCACACAACATGATAATAACCTGATTCTGTACAGGTAGCCTCTTGTGAATCTATTGCTTTGATGTAATCGTGTCCGTAAGCCGGAATATCAAAGCTTTCTTTCTTGTAACACATTCTGCAAAATTTCGTGCCAAAGCCATTTTCCTCGCAGGTCGGTTCATCAAAAATCGTCTCTACCCATTCGTGGCTAAATGTCTTGTGCTCTGTCTTTTTGCATACTCTGCATTCACGCTCCAGTTCGCACTCTTCCTCTTGATTTTCAAATTGTTTGTTTGAATACCAGTCGGAGAATTGATGTCCTTGGGCTGTCAGCTCTTCTTTTATCACATCTCCGCATCCGGAACAAGTCTTGGTGCGGTAGCTGTCTGCCTCGCAGCGTTTTTCTATATCGGGTTCGCTGTACTCCCAATCCGAATAGCTATGACCGGTAGCTTTGACTACAGCTTTGTCAATTTTGCCGCAGTTTTTGCAGATCCTCTGCTTCTCGCCATCTTCCGTGCAGGTGGGCTTTGTTGTTATCTCCCAATCTCCATAATCACAAGGTATCGCATAAATTATAGAAGTTTCAAGCCTTCCGCCGCATACTGTGCAGTACCTGCTTTTTTTACCATATTCTTGACAAGTAGGCTCTTTCTCAATTACCCACTCGCCGGACGTGTGACCTGTTGCAAATTCTCCGCTGGGACGGGTATTTTTACTGGTGCACCTGCTGCAGGAAGAAATATAATAGCCGTCTTGGGTACAGGTAGGCGCTACTTTGACTCTTTCTCCGTAATCATGCCCCAAAGCGCTGGGGTAAACTTTTGTAGTATTTCCGCATACTTTGCATACGCCGTTACTTGTTCCGTATCGGTCGCAGGTAGGCTCTTTTACTACTTTCCATTCATAATCGTGCTCAGGGCCGTATTTAGCTTTTTCTGCATATCCGCAGTCTAGGCAGGTGCGCTCTCTTGTACCCATCGCGGTGCAGGTGGCTTCTTCTATCACCGTCCACTCGCCGTAATTATGCGCTTTAGGCGGGGCGGTCTGCTCTACAACTCTTCCGCACACACGGCAGGTGCGGCGCTCTACGCCCTCGCTCGTACAGCTCTGATCGCCTATCGGCTCTACTATATCGGGGTGTTGTTCGTATTCTATACGATATAGTCTGCGCAGCTCACTGACCGACAGATCATAAGACGGGCGAGATATGCTGTTGAATTCTTCTTCAGTGCCCGAATAGTATATCACCGAACTATACACAAGAGCGTCATTAGCCATTTCGGTAACGCCGCCGTGGATATATATATCCCCGCCATTCAGCTTAGTTTCGCTGCCTACCGCTGCTTCGCCGATATAGGTGACATTCTGCGGCACATAAAATTCTTTCAGCTTGCTGCAGCCGTAAAATGTATAGTCTTTTATTTGCGTTATATTCTGCGAGAGGGTAAGATCCTGCATACCGCAGCAGAAGTAAAACGCGTACTCGCCTATCTCGGTAACGCTCTGCGGCATATATATGCTTACTATTTTTTGGCTGCTGTAAAAAGCGCCTTCGCGTATCTCCTCCAGCCCCTCGGGCAGCGTTACCTCCTCAAGGTAATAGCAATTCTCAAAGCTGCTTCTGCCGATGAATTTTAGCCCCTCGGGGAACTGTACTGATAACAGATCTCTGCTGTTTTTAAAAAACCCATCGCTTATTCCGACAACGCCATCGGGTATCACAATATTACCCTTGCTGTTTTTCATGTAAAGCAGTACGGAATTCAGCGTTACATAGTCGGAATCTTTTTTCTGAGCGTCCATCCAAGGCGTAGCGCCAAAGCACCAGTCTCCAAAATCATCGAGAGTTTCGGGAACGGAGATATTGCTAAGATTTTCACACAGGGTAAAAGCCATATCTCCTATGCGCTCTACGCTCTGCGGAAGAGTAAGGCTCTTTATATTGGTGTTTCCTTTAAACGCCTTGTCCGCTATCATGACTATGCCGTCGGGAATGGTGAGATCTTCTTCGGCATAATTTTTGCCGTCGATCAGTACATAGCCTGCCGTAACCAGCGGGCTTTCCTGCTTTTTCGCGGCGAGCCATGCAGTATCGGTGAAAACGTCAGTTCCCAGCTCTTTCAGCGAGTCAAGGCCCGATATTTCCGAAAGCTCTTTACAGCCTGTAAAAGCGTTTTTGTCTATCCGCTCTACGCAGTTTGCCGCAAAATTCACGCTTTTCAGCGCCGAACAGCCGCTGAATGTTTCTTCTTTCACCCTGCTGACATTGCCGTTTACCGTCACGTCTGTCAGCGCGGAGCAGTTATAAAAAGCACCTTCTCCTATGTGCTCAAGGTTTTGCGGCAAAGTGATCTCTTCAAGCGCATAGCAGCTGTTAAAGGCTCTGTTTCCTATGTATCCAACGCTTTGCGGCAAAGTTATCTCTTTAAGCGATGTGCAGCCGCCAAAAGCATAGTAGCCAAGGCCCTTTACATTTTCGCCTATCTGCACACTTTCCAAATTAGAGCAGCCGCCAAATGCCGAATCCCCTATCGCCTCAACGCTTTCGGGTATCGTAACGCTTTTGATATTCTTGTTCGCGCAAAACGTTTCCTCCAAAAACGTAACGCGGTAACCGTTTATCTCGCTCGGCACGATAACGTCGGTATCGCTGCCGTGGTACCTTGTCAGCATTACGCAGTTGTCATCAAGGTTGCTGTAAGTAAAGTCATACGACTCGGCGTGAGCGACTATTCCTGTTTCGATATGCGCGTGCGCGCCGTTATTCATTACGGGCAAGCCGACCGACGTAAACGCCATTGCCGCGGCAAGCAGCCCTGATACTATTTTTTTCATATTCTTTCTCCCTCTGAGTATTTACCTTTTAATACAAATAGGCTCAAGCCTTTGTTTTGACCTTTATCACCTTTGAATATGTGCCGGCATATTCTCCATCGCCTATGCCCGGAATGGTAGATTTCTTCGTTTTATAAGCAAACATTCTTATATAGTAAGTTGTGTTCGGCTTCAGACCCATTATAGTCTTTTTGCCGGTGTTTCCTTTCTTTATGCTTTTATAAGAAATATCGTTGCTTTTAGAAAACGGCTCTTTTGAATACTCCAGCCAGTATCCGTCTGCCTGCGTGTCCTTCTTGAAATACACGGCTATCGACTTGCTGCCTGCAACAGCCTTGGTTATAGTGCTCTTTTTCGGGTATATATTGAATTTCGGGCTTATCTTTCCCTTATATTTGCCCTTGCCCGTAATTACCATCTTGGCAGTGCCGACATTTACGTTATTGACATACTTTACGGTGTAATCTCTGTTTTTCACGAGCCTTTTGCCGTACAGCCAAACTACCTCTCTCGGCTTTTTCGCCTTGCCGTCGTAGTCCTGCGAATAGTAGTCTATCTTTACCTCTGCAAAAGCGAGATTGGTCTTGCTGTTTTTGTAATTATAGTGTTTCTTTGCGCCTGCGAAGTTGTCCTCGTATTCGTAGTCGTCATTACTGCGCTTTATCTTTTTCCACTGCTCTTTTGTACCTTTATAATATACGTTCTTTATACTCTGCTCGCCCTCCAGCGGTATAGTTTTAAAAGCGCCGTAATGGATAAATACCAAGCTTTCGGGTATTACCACCCTTTTTAGGTCGTTGCATATCCAAAAAGCAGCGCCCTGACCGGGACCGCCCGCGCCCGCTATCTTCATATCGGCGTTTGGGTCTATGTATCTTTCCTCTTGTATGTATTGCAGCGTATCTGGCAGGTTCACGGTCTCTACCCTGCTGTCTATCAGCACGCCCTCCATTATGCCGAGCTTTTTGGGCAGGGTTATGCTTGGGATAGCCGTATAGCATAGCGTGCCTTCATACAAGATCCGTATATTGTTTGAAAGGCGTATGTAGGTAAGTCTGGGGCAGTTAGCAAAGGTATAGCCGCCGAGATATGTTACGTTATCCGTCATAGTAACGTATTGCAGCAGACGGCAGTGCGAGAAAGCGTTCTCGCCTATCGAGGTTATGTTGGCGGGGATAGAGATCTTCACGATAGTTTCGTTATCCTTGAACACGCCCTCGCCGATAGCCGTTACCTTTTTGCCGAGTATCTTGGCGGGTATCTTAGGCGCGCGCGAAGTGCCCTCGTAGCCCGTGAGAGTAACGGTATCGCCTTTTTCCTCAAACAGCCATACGTCTTTGCCGTCGGTATATCTGCCGCTTCTACCGAAATACATACCCGCCATTTTTGCTTCGTCGGTATCTGCCGACTCCTCAGACGGTACAGGCGTTTCAGAAACCTGTTCATCGGAAGACGTATCGTCCGCAACGCTTTCGGTGCTTTCACTGCTCTCTTCGGAAGAGTTAACGTCCGCGGTAACTGCCTGCTCTTCCTGCGTTATGTCTGTCAGCGTATCGGTCTGTTCATTTTGGTTTCCTGCGGCGCTGACCGCCGTTCCGCAGACCAGCGTGAACGCCAGAACTGCCGAAATTACTTTTTTCATCATATTATTTTTCTCCCACATTTATATTAACCATTGCCGATATTTACTCGGTTTTTGTAGCGGTCTTTAAGCACTTTGTATTCTTCGAGCGAAGAAGCGGCGTGACGCTCTGAGTCGTCCCAAAACAGGCTTTCGTCTATCTGCGCGTCGGCGGCGTACACCGCAAAATTAAACTTTCTTCCTCCAAACGCGTTCTCACCGACATATTTGGTGTTGTACGGCAGGATAATGCTTATATATTCGCTTTTATTTGAAGAAAAAGCATTCGCCCTTATCTCAGTAAGGCAGTCCGGAAAATTGAAAGAGGTCAGCTCATAGCTACCGCAAAAAGCCTTTTCGCCGATTATCTTTATGCCCTCGGGAAACGATATTTTGGTAAGTTTTGATTCGTAAAACGCGCACTCGCCTATCTCTTCCACACCGTCGGGAAAGCGGTAATCATTATCATCAGCGCCGACATACATCAGCTTTTTGCCGTCGGCGGAATACAGGCTTCCGTCATCGTACAGCGCCAGCGAGTTGTTGCCATCTTCAAGCTCGATATGCGTACCGTGCGGGAAAGCCCTGCCGCCTACCGAGGTCGTCGCGGCGGGTATGTGTATATCGGTAATGCTCGTATCTTCAAACGCAAGAGAGCCGATGGTCTGCACCGTAGAGGGGATAGTTACGCTTTCCACATTGTCTCTCGAGCTGAAAGCTTTGTCGGCTATCGCGGTGATGGGCTTGCCGCCTATCGTGCTCGGTATCGTTACGTTCGTATCGTTGCCGTTGTACGAAACCAGCTCTACGCCGCCGTCGTCAAGCTCGCGGCTGTTCCATATGTAATGAAAAACGTCGTCCTCTACCTGCGAACTGCTGTCGGCGGCACTGCTCTGCTCCTCCGAGCTTGTATCATTCGGCTGAGGAGCGTCGGGAGTATAATTGTTGTTATTATTATCATTATTATTCGGCGTATCTACATACACATCGCCGTTGCCCTGCGTGCTTGTATCCGTGCCGACAGAGCCGCTCTGCGTATCGTTCAAAGCCTGCTGAACTATGCTCGCGGTGCTGAATGAAGCGCTCTGCGAGCTTTCGCCGCGCGATGTTTCCGAGCTTTCCTCTTCGGTATAAATGCTCACGGTGCTTTCTGCGGGATCTGTACCCGAATCTACGCGAACATCGCCCCTGTGGGCATTGGTAAAGAACACCATAGAAACTACCGCCGCGAACACCGCCGCGCCTGCCGTAGCAGTTACCGCCGCTTTTCCGAATGGCGAAGCCACCACCGCGGTGGAAGTATCCAGCTCGTCCGCGACAAGCGCGAGAAGTGCGGGTAGCGGCACGAGGGTCATGTGAACCGTGGTATCGCCATTCATGCCCAAAGCCCTGAGCTTTGCCTTTATCCTCTTGCGTGCGGAAAAGAGCTTTGTCTTTACGCCGCTTTCGCTGATGCCCATAGTTTCGGCAACCTCAGCCATGCTCATCTGATCGTAGTAAAAAAGTATTATAACGGAGCGCAGGTCGGGGCGCAGGCCGTCTATAACGTCTTTTATCTGGCGCTTTATCTCTTCATTCTGCATATAGTCCTCGGGGACCATAACAGGCTCGTTGAAAAAGCTGTTTTCTATCGCGTTATCGCGGTCGTCGTCGTTATCGAAGCGCACGGTATTATCGCCGCCGCGAAGCTTATCGGCGCAGAGATTATATGTAACGCTGTATATCCAGCTTGTAAAGCAATCGTTTGAGATAAGGTCGTTCAGGCTCTCGGTAGCCCGCACGAAAGCCTCCTGCACAATATCCTCGGCGTCCTCTTTATTATGAACGTTTTTATACGCGAAGAAGTAAAGCTTAGCGTACATTTTTTCGTAAAGCTCAGTACTCGCCGCCTTATCGCCTTTGCGGGTGCGCTCTACAAGCGCCGCCAGCTCAGCCGTTTTATTTTCCATCAATATACCCCTGTTCTTTTTTATCCCTATACTCTATAATGACAGTATACATTTATTATACCATACATTTATAAAATAATCAATCGGTAAAATGAACGGGGGGGATTGGGGGAGGTTATTTGAAGTGCTGCTCGTACAGCTCGTCCCATTCTTCTTGGGAGTGAGCTTTGTATCTTACAGGAGGGTTTTTCCAATCAATATTTTGACGGCGTATATCTATATCTGTATCAACAGAAAACAGTACTTTTTTCAGATTTAAGCCATTGAAGCTTCCATTTTCAACTTTTTCTACGCTATATGGAATAGCAACATCTGTTAATGATGTACCGTAAAAAGCATTATTGCGTATATATTTCAAACTATTTGGCAAACTAACACGCTCTAAATAAACATCGTAAAAAGTATATGTTTCCAACTCTACGATCCCATATGGTATATCAATTTCAGTAAAACGGCAGCTTTCAAATGTCGAAGTATGTATAACTTTCAGCGTATCAGGCAAATGAACCTCCTCTGTCTGCAGGGGATACCAAAATACCTGTGTCAGATCTTTTGTATATAAACCATCATCATAAATGGTGTACCATTTATTATCCGAGTCTATCGTCATTTTTGTTTTGCAGCCCCTGACATCTTCGCTCATCGTAAATGCTCCGGCTTCAATTTTCTCAACATTTTTTCCTATGTATATTTTTTCTAAGGTTTCACTACCACCTGAAAGAAAAGCACCATTTTCGATAGTGGTAACAGTGTCCGGAATAACTATTTCTTTTACGCCGTTATCATAGTCTTGACCCCACATAAAACCGGTACCTATAACTGTTATCTTCTTTCCTTTATATTCCTCCGGTATCACGACAACAGAAGGAGTACCTATGTCCTCATCCCTTCTATCACTTATAAACTCAACTAATTTTATCGTGCCATCGTCAAGCTCAGTATATTTATATTGTTTTGGAAAATCATCATCGTCAGAGCTGCTCGAAGAGTCAGCCTTTGAAGAACTTGAAGCAGATGACGAAGAAGCAGTATTATCGCTCGATGTATCGGGCGTATTCGGAACATTTGGGGTATTAGGTGTGTTGGGAGTATTCGGCGTATCGACATACGAATCGTAATTGCTCTGCGTACTCGTATCCGCGCTGACCGCCCGCGAATCGCTCGCGCTGTTCTGAGATATGTTCGATATGCTCAGCGAAGACGTAAGCACGCTCTCGCTGAGAGAGTTTGCCGAGCTTTGCTCCTCGGTATATATGCTCACGGTGCTCTCGGCGGAGTCGATACCCGAATCTATACGCATATCTCCTTTGTGGACGTTGGCGAAGAAAGCCATCGCCGCCGCTGCCCCAAGCACCGTTACCCCCGCAGTGACAGTCACCGCCGCCTTTCCGAATGGCGAAGCCACCACCGCCGCAGAAGTATCCAGCTCGTCCGCAACGAGCGCGATAAGTGCAGGTATCGGCACGAGCGACATATGCACCGTAACGCTGCGGTCTACGCCGAGCTTCTCCAGTTTAGTCTTTATCTTCTTGCGCGCCTGATACAGTTTTGATTTAACACTGCTCTCGCTGAGGTTCATAGTTTCGGCTATCTCGGCAATGCTCATTTGGTCGTAGTAATACAGTATCACGGCAGAGCGCATATCGGGGCGCAGCCCGTCTATTACGTCCTTTATCTGCCGCTTAGTTTCCTCATTCTGCATATAGTCCTCGGGGACCATTACAGGCTCGTTGAGCGCGCTGTTTTCGATAGCGTTGTCGCGGTCGTCGTCAGTTTCAAACCGCGCCACGCGCTTTCCGCCGCGCATCTTATCAATGCAAAGATTATACGTCACGCTGTATATCCAGCCCGAAAAGCTCTCGCTCGAGTTCAGCTCGCCTAAGCTTTCCAGCGCTTTCATAAAAGATTCCTGCACTATATCCTCGGCGTCCTCTTTGCTGCGGACGTTTTTGAGTGCAAAAAAGTACAGCTTGTCGTACATTTTTTCGTAAAGCTCGGCGCTCGCCGTCTTATCGCCTTTGCGGGCGCGCTCTACTAAGGCTGTTATCTCAGCCGATTTCTTCTCCATCGCAATACCCCTGTTCAGTTAATTTTTCTTCCAGCTCTCGCCTTTTCTGTTCTATTTCCTCGGGCGAGAGAGCTGTTTCGCGCTGCATTTCTTCGAGAGTTTTAGTTATGATCTCGTCTATGGTCATATCCATTTTTATCTCCTTCTTCTAGTATAACACAAAAACCGACAATTTACAAGCATATGCCAGAAAACATACGCTTATTTTCCATTTACGGCAGCAGCGCTCAGCCGCCGCGCAAATATTCTCCATTTTCCTTTAATGCAGCATTGCAATTTTACCTGCTATAAATAAGACGTTTCAGCAGCAGGTTTGGTCGCAGCTTTTTTAAAGAATTTTTTGTGAAGTTTTTGCTAACAAATATATTTGCCTGCCTGCGCTCTTTAGTCTATCTCATATTAAATAATGTACCCGCATTATCCCCGCATTTTCATGCGGCGCTCTTGACAATGCCTGCAAATTGATGTATAATTGAATTACGAACATCTTTGAAAGGATAGTCGATAAATGACTTACAAAAATATAAAAATATGTGCTTGTCTGGCAGCCGCTATGTGCTCATGCTTCGCGGCGGGCTGCGCGGGCAGCGATAAAAAAGATACCTCCAGCGCGCTGACCACCACCGCGCCCGTTATCGAAAGCAAGGCGGATACCGCCGATACTGATAACAGCGTCGTGCAGGCTGAAAGCGCGGCTGACGAAAGCTCGCAGGCTGAGCCGAAAAAGGAATTTACCCCAGGCGAGGGCTTGGAAAAGACCGCTGCGCTTTTCAGCGGAGCTTACACCTACAAGACGGAAGTGACCTACTCCGACGAAGCCGCCGGCAACGTTTCTGAGGTGACTCAGGCGAGCGACGGCAAGAATTTTTACCAGAACAACAAGTCGGTGACGGAAAGCGGCTTTGCCGAGGACTTCACCTATCTGCGCTCGGGCGATAAGAGCTACTATATAGATAACAACACCAGCGCTTTTACGTCAAAGACAAGTGCTGAGGAGCTTAATATCTATCAGGCGATCATCGACCAGCAGCTCGACGTTACCTCTACCCATATCCCCGAAGACACCGAGGGCTGCAAGGTGGAGGAATACACCTACACGGGCGACACATACATCACCGTTTATGACCTGTATTTCAGCAAGAAAACGGGCGATATAAAGAAATACACCGCCACCTACATCACCGAGGGCGATGATGACATAATACAGACGGTAAAGGTGAAGGAGATAACCGATTCGGCGGACGAAAAGCTTTTTGACACCGACTTTACCGAGGACATGACCGACTTCGACAACATCTCGGAGGACACAAGGCTCGGCTTCTGCCAAGGGGTATGCGCCACCTACAATATCAGCACCGACGATATGTACAAGATGGACATAACCACCGACGACCTGAAGAAAATAAGCTTCGATAAATTCTTCGAGCTGGTGTGCACATACGCAAAGCCGAAGAAATAACGACAAACGCAACGAAAAGAGCGCATAAAATGAATATAAAAAATATACTCCAGCTGCTGAAGCCGAAAGCTATGACCTCATACATCTACGAGGACTGCACCGTGCGGCAGGCGATAGAGAAGATGAAGCACCACGGCTACACCGCAGTGCCTGTAATAAACAAAGACGGCTCTTATGTAAAGACCATCGCCGAGGGCGACTTTTTGTGGTTCATGCTGGATAAGCACATAACCGACATAACCGAGCTGGAGGATTACTCGCTGAAAGACATTCCCCGCAGAGTAAAGTGCGAGCCGGTATACGTCTACTCGACTATAGAAGACCTGCTGGAAATATCTATGAACCAAAACTTCGTGCCCGTTATCGACGACCGCGATATTTTTATCGGGATAGTCACCCGACGCGACATAATACAGGAATGCTGCAAGGCGCTGAAAGCGCACGGAGATGTTTTCTTGCCCGAGTATGAACGCAACGAGCTGGGCGAACAGCTTGAAGAGGACGAGATGTACGACTGATACAGCTGCCGTACTGATATAAGGAGAGATCTATGATGAAAAAGCTAAAGATGAAAAGAATGACGAAGATAGCGGGAAATTACGCGGGAAACGCCGCGCTCTGCGCTATACTTATAATGATAATGCTGCTCGCGATAGGCACGGCGGCGCTTGTCGTAACCGGCAGAACGAGCATAAATGAAAATCAGAATATGCCCGCAAACGGCGTGGTATCCTTCGCCGATGAATCCTCTGCCGTAGACCAGCAGGAGCCTGTACAGGAAGAGCCTAAGGCGCTTATGGAGTACCCCGAGAAGGACTACGAGTTCCAGAAGATCTCTTTTGACGGACTTACCGCTAAGTACGGCGTGCTGCTCGACTGCGAGAACAACAAGATATACGCGGGAAAGAATTACAAGAAAAAAGCTTACCCCGCTTCACTCACCAAGCTTATGACCGTTATCATCGCGCTGGAAAACTGCGATGATATTTCAGATACATACAAATTCACAAAGAGCGATATAAAGTCCCTCTCCGACGCGAACGCTTCCGTAGCGGGATTTTCCGCGGGCGAAAAGGTAACGGTAGAAGACCTGCTCTACGGCGCTATGCTGCCCAGCGGCGCTGACGCTACTCTGGGTCTGGCGAACTACGTTGCAGGCTCGGAAAAAGAATTTGTAAAGCTGATGAACGCTAAGGTGAAAGAGCTTGGCCTTACCGGCACGCACTTTTCCAACGCCAGCGGTCTGCACGACGACGACCACTACTCTACCGTGCTGGATATGGCTATGATAGTAGAGTACGCGCTGAACAACGATAAGATAAGCGACGAATTTATCAAGATAATCTCGGCTAAAGACTACACCACCTACAAGAGCAACAAGCACGAGGCGGGCATACCCCTCAGCAGCATATTCATGAGCAGATACGACGGCTTTTACATCGACCGCGATGAGGACGGCAAAGAGGACGCCGACATCATAGGCGGCAAGACGGGCTTTACCGACGAATCGGGCTACTCGCTCGCTTCCGTTTACAAGATAGAGGACACCTACTACGTTTGCGTTACCATGAAATCCACCACCGCGGAAACGGCTACCAGCGACAACCTCACTATAGCCGAGCGCTACCTGCCGGTTTACGACCTGCTGGGCGACGACAGCTCAAGCTCTTCCGAAAGCTCGGCAGAATCTAGCAGCACGGTAGACGTTACCCCCGCGCCGATAGACCAGACCGAGAGCAACCAGGATACCTCTACAGTACCCGACAGCTCCGCCGCCGACTCTATCCCGAACGACGAAGTGCCTATGTGAACCGCGGCAGATACAGCCACATAAATTCATATGAACAAGTATTCAGAGGAACAGCCCCGAAAAAGGCTGTTCCTCTTATTTTTTGGTGAGTTAGCATAAAGCAACTCCAAAAATGAGCGCGGATTTGTTAATTATCATGTGAAAAAAGTGAAAAAATTGATAAAGGGTATTTACAAAACGAAAAAGAAGTGTTATAATATTATTCAGTAGGGAGGGCTGCGCTATGGCCTTTCCACGCCTGCTTGAACCGACCATAAAATGGCACGGTGAAGGCGGTGCGAAAATTTCTATGGCATTTACAAAGTGCCGGGAAATTCAGAAAAGGGACGGCAGATACCATCGCTTTCCCGGAATCTAGAAAGGAATGATTCTTAAATGGCAAGAAAAATGAAAACCATGGACGGAAACAACGCTGCTGCATGGGCGTCATACCCCTTTACAGAAGTCGCTGCTATCTATCCGATCACACCTTCTTCCGTTATGGCAGAGGTTACTGACCAGTGGGCAGCCAAGGGTCAGACAAACATCTTCGGAACTCCCGTAAAGGTAGCCGAGATGCAGTCCGAGGC
>ULOC01034472.1_pt1 | contig 12306 bp, 9 predicted proteins | sample 1952181 | NCBI WGS metagenome assembly ULOC01 (sample SAMEA4835592, study PRJEB28245) | human gut metagenome | biome: gut microbiome; material: fecal sample | place: Denmark | collected 2008
GGATTGACCTTCGCCAGCGGCATTCCGGGGACGATTGGCGGCGGCGTGTACATGAACGCGGGCGCGTACGGCGGCGAAATGGGTCAAGTGGTGACGCTGGTTGAGGGCTACAACATGGCGGGCGAACCGTTCCGTTACAGCCGCCCTGACCTGCATTTCGGCTACCGTTTTTCGCGCCTGATGAAGGAAAACAAGATTATTACGCACGTCACCGTCCAGCTGCCGCCGGGCAAGCACGAAGAACTGCTTGCGGAGATGGTGGATTTCAACCGCCGCCGCGCCGAAAAGCAGCCCCTGACCTTCTTCAGCGCGGGCAGCACGTTCAAGCGCCCGGAAGGCGCATTTGCCGCGCAGCTGATTGATGAGTGCGGCCTGAAGGGCGCGCGCATCGGCGGCGCACAGGTGAGCGAAAAGCACGCCGGTTTCCTTATCAACCGCGGCGGCACTGCCGAAGATTTCCTTGCCCTGATGGCGCACGTCCAGCGTGTCGTCTATCGGCAAAAGGGCATCAAACTGGAGCCTGAAATCAAGATTCTTGGCGAAGATGCACCTGTGGAGCAGGTGTAAGGGGAACAAGGATGTTTCCTGCAACGGAAAAAATCAGGAAAATCATCGTTATCCTGCTGAAAGCACAGCAGCTATGCGTGCATTCCGCGCCGATCGCAACAAAGGAGGAGTTTTATCATGCGTTTTCTCGTGGTGACAGGCTTGAGCGGCGCGGGCAAAACGTCCGTCAACCGCTATTTGGAAGATATGGGCGCGTTCTGCGTGGATAATCTGCCGCCGAATATGATGTTCCGCATGATGGAAGCCATCGAGAAATCGGCGCTCCACCGCCCCCTCGTTGCGATGGCGGTGGACGTGCGCAGCGGCGAATTCTTCGATGCAAAATCGGTCAGCGACCTGATTGCCGAGAGCCGGCAGCTCGGCTATCAAATCGAAACGCTCTACCTTGAAGCGTCGGATGACGTGCTCGTCAGCCGCTATAAGGAGACGCGCCGTGACCATCCGCTGGCGGGGGAGAACGTGTCGCTGATTCAGGCGATTGGCAAGGAACGTGCTATCATGCAGCCCCTGCGTGAAACGGCGAATTACATCATTGACACCTCCGTTTTGAAGCCGCGGCAATTGCGCCAGAAGCTCGAAATGATTTTAAGCGGCGACAGTCAGCCTGACGCCATGCACATTGAGATGAACTCCTTCGGCTATAAGCGCGGGCTGCCCATGCAGGCGGATCTTGTGTTTGATGTGCGCTTTCTGCCGAACCCGTTCTACATTCCGGGGCTGGGGCGGCATACCGGGCTGGATGCGGATGTGCGCGACTTCGTGCTGAATCACCCCGTGACGCAGGAGTTCATGACGAAAATGCAAAGCCTGCTGACGTTTCTGATTCCACACTATCAGGAGGAGGGCAAGCACCGCTTGTCGATTGCCATTGGCTGCACGGGCGGCGCACACCGCAGTGTTGCCATCTGCGAGGCGCTTGCGGCGTTTTTGCGTGAGCAGGGCTATGCCATCAGCGTTACCCATCGCGACTTGGAGCTGGAGCAGGCGCACTGGAAGGAAAGGCCGGAGGTGCAGTAAATGTCGTTTTCTGCCACGGTCAAGGATGAACTCTGCCGACTGGAACTGGGGAAAAACTGCTGTATGCTCAGCGAACTGGCGGCGCTCTACCGCACCAGCGGGTCACTGACGTTCCACGGCGGCGGACGCGTGCAGGTGCAGTATCGCGTGGAGAACACGGCGCTGGCGCGGCGGATTTTCCGCCTGCTGACCGCGCGCATGGCGATTACGCCGCGCCTGCACTACGTCCAGCACGCGCGATTGGGCGGACGGCGCACCTGCGTGCTGACCATCGGCGATGAAGACTCACAGCGGCTGATGCTGGCACTCCACCTGATTGATAAGGACGAAAACGGCGTGGTGTCGTATCGGCGGACGATTGTGCGCCATCACCTGACGCGCCAGTGCTGCCGCCGGGCGTACCTGCGGGCGGCGTTCCTCGGCGCGGGGACAATGACATCGCCCGACAAGGACTATCACTTTGAGATTACCGCGAGTGAACCGGGGCTTGTGCGCGAGCTGACACGAGTGCTGGAGAAGGCGGAGCTGCCTGTGCACACGTTCCAGCGTAAGGGGCAGACCGTGCTGTATTTGAAGGGTGCGCAGCAGATTTCGGATTGTCTGGCGCTGATGGGCGCGTCGGGCAGCGTGTTTGCGCTGGAGGATGTGCGCATCCGCAAGCAGGCGCGCGGGGCGGCAAACCGTGCCATCAATTGCGACGAGCATAATTCGGAGAAGATGCTTAACGCCGCGCAGCAGCAGGTCAGCGCGATTCGCTGGTACACGATTGCGCATGGCTTGCGGGAGCTTCCGCCCGCCTTGCAGGAAATCGCGCGGCTTCGGCTGGAGAATGTCGATTTGTCGCTGACCGAACTTGGTGCGCAGCTTGATCCGCCGCTGTCCAAATCCGCCGTCAACCACCGGATGCGCCGCCTGATGCTGCTGATTCAGCAGGCGGAGGAAGCCGACCGCAAGGAAGCCGCTGAACAGAAGCCGGACAAATAACGGGAATGTACTTTTTATGTGCGATTCTTGCATTATTCGCCATGTTGTGATACACTAAAGGCGAAGCAAAAGCCGAATCAAGGAGGCTATATTCATGATTGTCAAGCCGATTACCTTTCCGAATCATCAGCCGCTGAACCGCACCCTTGCCGCGCAGGTGGTGCAAACCGCCAGCCGCTTTGACGCGCGCGTGATGATCCGCCGCCATCAGAAGGTTGTCAATGCCAAGTCGATGCTGGGGCTGCTGTCGCTGGATGCGGACGAGCAGAATGAGATGTTCCTCGTCTGCGATGGCGCGGATGAAGAAGCAGCATCGGCGGCAGTGCTGCCGTTTTTTGAGGCGTAATTCACATTTTCCATCTTGACTTCCCGCACTAAACGCGGACAGGCGGAAGGAGCAATCCTCCGCCCTGTTTTGTTTTTTGGGGAAGACGCCAAGGGGCGCTGCAAGGGAGTTCCTCCCTTGACCCTTCCGCGCGATTGGGTTGGTGACACATTCATACAGTGCCCGCGTGTTTATAGGGGAACCCAAGGGGCGCTGCCCATCAGCAAGAAAAAAATTCATCTTCCCCCGCAACTTTTTGCATTCTTCCCCATCTAACAGGCGGAAAGGAGGGAAAGCGCAGTGACACAGACGGAATTCACCCAGCGCGTGCTGACGATGCAGGACAGGCTCTACCGCGTTTCCTGCACGCTGCTGCGCTGCGAGGCTGACCGCGAAGATGCCGTGCAGTCCGCGCTGGAAAAGGCGTGGCGCGGGCGCTTCCTGCTGCGGCAGGAGCAGTACATGGAGACGTGGCTGACGCGCATCCTCATCAATGAGTGCTATGCCATCATGCGCCGAAGCCGCCGAATCATCCCGATGGCGGAAGTCGGGGAAAATCAGCCGGCGCAATGGGAAGCACAGAATGCGGACGAAATGCTGTGCCGCGCCCTGACCGCGCTGCCGGACACACTGCGCCTGCCGATTGTCCTGCACTACATGGAGGGCATGGACATTCGCACCATTGCCCGCACGCTGCGCATACGGGAGAGCGCAGTCAAGAGCCGACTGCACCGCGGCAGAGAGAAGCTGCGGCAGTCCGACGAGTTGAAGGAGCTGTTGGAAGATGAATAAAACGAAGCAGGAAAAATGGCAGCGCGCCTATGGCGACACGCCGGATAGCTTCCGGCAGCGGGTTGCGGCGTCGCTTCCCAAGGGCGAGGAGAGTCGGCATGTGGCGTTCCCGCGGCGCGCGATGGTGCTGGCAGCGGCGCTTGTGCTGGTGCTGACGACGGCGTATGCAGCGGTCGTCACGCACACGGAACTGGTCTGGAACGCGGGGCATCCCATCGAGAACGAAGCGGATGACCGCTTGGGGCTGCTGACGGGCAAGGCAGGTACTTCGGGCGACAGCCTGACCATCGGCGGCGTGACCTTCACGGTGCAGGATGGCATCTACTCCCCGGAAACCGGGCAGCTGTTCGCGTCTGCCGTCATTTCCGCGGATGAAAGTGTGCAGCTTGTCGGCGTGGAGAGCGACATGGAGTGGGAAGTGCGGGCTGTAACTCCGGTCAGCGAAAAGCTCGACCCCAGCGGCATTTCGTGGGCAGAATGGGCGGAACAGAACGGCAAGACGCTCGTTCCTGTGCGGATGGAAATCAGGGGAAGCGTGCAATTCCCGAATATCCCGATGTTTTGCGATTTTTTGACGCAGAATCCGGACGGCACGGTGTCGGTGGGCTTTCAGGTGGATTTGAGCGAGGAGGATGTTAGCCATCTGAAATCCTGCGAAGTGCAGCTGGAATGCCGCGTCGGCGCGTTCGGCAAGGATGGCAAGGCGACGCAGTGGCAGAAGGAAATCCTCACCGCGACGATTACATTCAAATAACGACAAAAATATTTCGGGAAGTATTGACAAGCGGGGTAACTTTCGGTATAATCAACCCCGTCGCAGATAAGGAATGCTGTTATTTTCAGATTCATCTGAAAATAACAGAGAGTCATTCTGGGTAAAAGACACTGACCCGTCCCGCAAGGGGCGCAAGGCCGAACGGACAGCCGGGTCAAATGCCGATGCGGGGTATAAACTCGCACGCAGCTTTCGCTGCATCTCATTGATTATACGGTTTCCCCATGCGGGTTCGCTCCATTTGGAAGCCGTATGAGTTCAAAGCTCAGTTTCACCGGGTTTCCCTTGTGCGTCACGACGCGCAGCAACTTGTGAAATGGTCAATAAGAGTAGTAAAAGTAAGTCTTTACTTGAGGCAGTCCCGCAAGGAATTGCTGCTGACTCTGACAACCTATCCTTATCTCCGAACGCTTTCTGAAAAGATGCTTTCGGGGTGGTGTGTGCTGTGCAAACATCACCTTTTTTCGTACCCATTTTACCCAGCCAGCCTGCGACGAAATACTTTTTAGGAGGACGACCCCCCCATGAAGAAGTTCCTTTCCCTGCTCCTGTCTCTGGCGATGCTCCTGAGCGTCGCGGCGCTGGCGGACGAAACGCACGGCAACTACTCCGACGAGATGAAGATTCCCTACGCGGTGGATCTCAGCCCGGAAGACGGCGCGGACAGCGTTGAACGCGCGGGCGACCATGTGGACAGCCCGTACTTCAGCCGTCTGGACTTCTACAACATGACCTCGACCGACACGCTGACCATCCTGCCGCACTTCCAGACCATGCAGCAGACGAGCGAATGGTCTTGCGGCGTTGTCAGCGCCCTGATGGTGATGAACTGGTACGGCAAGCTCGGCGACTACAACGAGCAGACATTGGCGCAGCTGCGCGGCACGATTGGCGACAAGCCCGGCGCGACCAGCATGAGCCAAATGGTGGATATCTTTAACGGCGTGGGCGGCTTCAACTGCTACTCCGCTATCGACGCGGGCGAGGAAGTTGCGGATATCTTCACTTTCGAGTACATCCAGCAGCAGCTGGCGGCGGGCAATCCCATCATGATTGGCTGGAACGACTGGGGCGGCCACTGGCAGGTCATCATCGGCTACGACACGATGGGCACGGAAACCACGCAGGATGACGTGATTATCGTCGCCGACCCCTACGACACCACCGATCACAATCAGGATGGCTATGGCGTGTATGCCGCCGAGCGCTTCCTGTACAACTTCACGTTCTACAACTTCTTCTCCGAAGAGTCTGGGGAACTGAATGACTACTGCTTCCTTGTGGCAACGCCGGAAGCATAATTGCAAAATCCACGGTGTCCGCTGGTGAAAATCAGCGGGCATTTTGTCTTTTTGGGGGATAAAAGTTTGCAAGGGGCTATGCAGAATGGGAAGAATGTTGTAAAATAAGAACAAGAATCATCAGGAGGATGAGAGAATGTTTCCCGAATCGCTCGTGGCGGCGCGAAAGCTGCTGGAAGTAATTACCCCGCTGCAAACGGACTGTGGGCTGGTATGCGGCGGCGCGTGCTGCCAAACGCATCCCGGCGAGGAGACGGGGATGCTGCTGTTTCCGGGCGAGGCGGAAATGTATCGTGGCGAAGAAGGCTTTACGCTCGTGGATTCGCCGCACGGGACGATTCTCGTCTGTGAGGGGCGCTGCAGCCGCGCGAATCGTCCGCTGGCGTGCCGAATGTTTCCGCTGGTGATGCTCCTGCGCCCCGATGGCGTGAAAATCGCGACGGATGCGGCTGCGCAATCGGTCTGTCCGCTGGCACGGCAGGGGAAAAGCGCCCTTTCGCAGGATTTTGTCGCGGCAGTGCGTCAGGCGGCGAATCTGCTTGCGCAGGACGATCAGCAGGCGGCGCATTTGCGGCGTTTGACGGACATGCAGGACGAATTAAAGGCGCTTCGGGCGCAGTATCGCGGGAGGAAGGAACATGTTTGAGGCGGTAGAAATCTCGCGGGAAATCACCGGGTCAGGGCAAAATCTGCTCCTGTGCGGGGATGCTTACCAGCAGCAGCCCGCGCTGTCAGCGCTGGCGGGGCAGGTGCAGGCGGTGTATATCGATCCGCCGTTCATGACGGGGGAGACGTTCACACGCCGCCGCCGCTTCGGCACGTCCGGCTGGAAAACGGGTCGCCCGATGCCTGAATATCCGGCGTATATCGACCGCTTTGCCGACACGAAGGAATATCTGGAACTGCTGCGTTCGCTAATTGAGTGCGCGAAAGCCCTCTTGAAACCGACGGGCGTGCTGTATCTGCATCTGGACTGGCGGACGAGCGCGTATGCCCGCTTGCTGTGCGACGAGATCTTCGGGGAGGATATGTTCCTGAACGAAATCGTCTGGAGCTACGAGAGCGGCGGGCGCGCGAAGAAATACTTCAGCCGCAAGCACGATACCATCCTGCTTTACGCGCGCTCGAAGGACTACCACTTCGACTTGCGGCGCGTTCCGCTGGTGCGCGCGGAGCACCGCAAGAACCACATGCGCCGCTGCGTGGACGAAAACGGGCGGAGTTACAGCCAAATCACCACCGGCGGCAAGGTCTACCGCTACTACGACGATGCGCCGGTGTATCCGGGCGACGTGTGGAGCGACATCAGCCACTTGCAGCAGAAAGACCCGGAGCGCACGGGCTATCCGACGCAGAAGCCGCTGAAGCTGCTGGAGCGCCTGCTGCTGCCCGTCGTGCGCGAAGGGGACATGGTGGCGGATTTATGCTGCGGCAGCGGCACGGCGATGGAAGCCGCGCAGTCGCTGGGCTGCCGCTTTGTCGGCGTGGACAAGAGCCCGGAGGCGATTCTGACCACAGCGAGCCGCTTGGAGTGCAGCGACCTGACGATTGACTGCCCCTGCACGATGGACGAAACGCCGCTGGAAGGGGAGTACAACGGCCACGGCGGGATGCTGCTGCTGACGGGCTTCCACGCCGCGCACCCGTCCTTCCCGAAGACCGAGCAGCAGCTGGACACGCTGGAAAGCTGGAGTGTGGGCAAAATCACGCCGGAGGGGCTGCAAGTGATGCAGCGCTTCCGCCGAACCCGGAAACAGCCGGAACTGCCGTGGTTCTGCGTTCTGCCGGAAGGGTGCGGGGAGATTGCTGTATCAACGGTGGATGCGGCGGGGCGGAAGAGAGTGTATCGGTGGAAGGAATAATCTCTAATACAATATAAATTGAAATTACGGAGGAATAATATGGCACACTGTTCACAATGCGGGAAATTTATGCTGTTCAACCTTCACGGTGGCTTGTGTAAGAAATGCCAAGAGAGACTGCCAGAAGAGGATTATGATGAATTGCCACCGATTTTGGTTGGCAAACCACCAGAGAAAAAGGGGAAAGCAACAGAAAATAAAGTATCGTCGGTTGTTTTGCGTCAAAATGCTCCAATAAAATTAGAGAAAAAAAGTCAAGAAATCAAGCCGATAGATGTAAAAACTACAATCGAAGTCAGCAAACCAGAAAAGACTGCGGCAGTAAATCAGAACACAGAAATTGTTCTATCAGCCGAACAACGGGAAGTTATCAATCGTATAGAAGGGTCGAGAGACTGTTTCTTTATAACGGGAAAAGCGGGAACAGGGAAATCGGTTGTCCTGCGTTATTTTGTAGCGCATACAAAGAAAAGAGTGGCGGTTGTTGCACCCACAGGAATCGCGGCTATCAATGTAAATGGACAAACAATTCATTCACTGTTTAAGATTAAGCCTGCCCTACAAAATACGCTGGATGAAAAGCAGACGAAGATGACGCAAAAGACGAAGGCATTGTTGGCATCAATAGAAACGCTTGTGATTGATGAAATATCAATGGTGCGGGCGGATGTCATGGACATGATTGATGTGAAAATGCAAATTGCAAAGAATAACCGAGTACCGTTTGGCGGATGTCAAATTGTTGCTTTTGGTGACTTGTACCAACTTGCGCCGGTAAAAGAAAAAGACCCTGAAGCACTAAGATTTTTTAATGATAGATATGAATCGATTTACTTTTTTTCGGCACCAGCGTTAAAAAGAAAACCGTTTATTGTCTGCGAGCTGAATCAAGTACATCGTCAAAAGGATACTGAATTTGTAAACATATTGAATAAGATGCGAATTGGCGAATGCGACATTGAGATGCTCAATGCGCTGAACAGACGAGAGGTATTGCCTGATGCAAATCAGCTTTACATAACTTTGACACCAAGTCGGGATGCGGCTGACAGAATCAATCGAGAGAGGCTTTCTCAAATTAATTCGCCGGAATATACATTCCCGGCAGTTGTGACAGGAGAATTTCCGGCAAAAGACTGGCCAACAGATGGTGCATTGCGTTTGCGCAAAGGTGCGCAAATCATGATGATTAAAAATGACTCCGAAGAACCGAGACGCTGGGTGAATGGCACAACAGGAATTATTACGGAACTAAATACTAACTGTATTAAGGTAAAAATCGGATTTCAAACCTACGCAATAGCAAAAGAAAAATGGGTAAACTACCAATACGCATATAACGAAGAAAAACACAAATTAGAGCAGATTGAAGTTGGTGAATTTGTGCAATACCCGGTAAAACTTGCTTATGCAATTACAATCCACAAGTCACAGGGACAAACGTATGATAGCGTTATGATTGACTATTCAAGTAGCGCTGCTTTTGCCGCTGGACAAACATATGTGGCATTGTCGAGATGCAAATCGCTTAGCGGGCTGTTCCTGAAAAAAAGATTGTCGATGGCAGATATACGGGTTAGCCATGAAGTTATTGACTATATGGAATCAAATGCAAATAAGCAATGCGGATAATAAAAAGCCAGCATGAGCAACTTGTCCATGCTGGCTTTTTGATTACGATTTGTACACCCTGACCCCGCTGCCCTTCCGAATCAGCACGGGCATGGTGTCCAGCGGCGCATCAATGCGCACGGTCTGTCCGCCGGCGTATTCCGCGCCTGTCGCGGCATCCATCCAGTCAGCCCCTGCGGGCAGGTACACGTCGCGCACTCTTGCGCCCGCTTCCAGCACCGGGGCAACCAGCACATCCGCGCCGAAGAGGTACGCATCCTCCACAGACCACGCGGCTTTATCCGCCGGGAAACCGTAGAACAGGGGACGCATGACTGGGTCGCCGTGCTCGTGGGCGGCGCGCATCACCTCGCGGATGTACGGGCGCATCCGCTCACGCACGAACAGGTACTTCCGCAGAATCTCGTACACCTCGTCGCCGAACGACCAGACTTCGTTGCCCTGACCGCTTGTCAGCTGGCGCACATCGCCGATGTACTCCTGCTCGCGCTCATACCACGGGCTGCGCTCACCGTGCATCCGGAAGACCGGGCAGAAGCACGCCCACTGGAACCAGCGCACCAGCAGCTCGCGGAACGCCGGGTCATCCACCTGACCGCCGAGGAAGCCGCCAATGTCGCTCGTCCACCACGGAATGCCTGCCATGCCCATGCTCAGACCCGCTTGCAGCTGCTCCCGCATCGCGCGGAAGGTGGAGGAAATATCGCCCGACCAAGTGAGAACGGCGTATTTCTGGCTGCCCGCCCATGCGCAGCGCACAAGCGACAGAATCTCCGTTTCGCCCGCTTCGCGCAATCCATCGTAGAAGCACTTTGCGTAGCCGACGGGGTAGGTGTTTGTGCATTGCAGGGCAGGGCCGGCGTAATAGCGGTAGTTGTCAAAGTCATACGGCCCGTATTCCGGCTCGGACTCGTCCAGCCAGAAGCAGCGGATGCCATACTGGTAGTAGTTCTTCTTGCACTGCTCCCAGACGAATGCCTGCGCTTCCGGGTTCGTCGCGTCGAAGAAGAATGTGTTGCCCATCCACGTCATGACAATCGCGTTGCCGCGGTCAGCCGTCACCAGCAAGCCGCGCTCTGCCATTTCGCCGAAGTTGACGCTCTTTTCGTCGATGGTCGGCCACACGGATACAACCGTCTCCACGCCCATTGCTTTCAATTCGTCCACCATCGCCTGCGGATTCGGCCAGTCCCGCGGCTCAAAGCGGAAATCACCCTGCCGCGTCCAGTGGAAGAAGTCGACGACAATGGCATCCAGCGGCAGCCCGCGGCGCTTCATTTCGCGCGCGACGGACAGCAGTTCCTCCTGCGTCCGGTAGCGCAGCTTGCACTGCCAGTAGCCCATGCCGTATTCGGGCATCATAGGGGTGCGCCCGGTTGCGGCGGTGTAGTTCGCTTCGATGTCCGCCGGGGTGTCGCCCGCCGTGATGAAATAATCCAGCTTTTTGGTGGATTTTGCCGACCACTCCGTCACATTCGTGCCGAACGCCGCCGTACCGATTGCCGGATTGTTCCACAGGAAGCCGTAGCCGCGGCTGGACACGAAGAACGGCACGCTTGATTGCGAATTGCGGTGCGCCAGCTCCAGCACAGAGCCTTTCTTGTTCAAATGGCGATCCTGATACTGCCCCATGCCGAAAATCATCTCGTCGTCATACGCCTCGAAGCGCGCGGTGAGGGAGAAATCCGTGCCGCCGGGGATGGGCTTGAGTTCGCGCGCCGGAACGCGCAGCGGGACGCAGTAGCGGTTGATGCGGTCACGGTTGCGCCAATATTCCGCCGTCAGCACCTCGCCGCGCTGGTTCAGGAACGTAATCCACCCCTCGGTGGAGATTTTCGCGGTGATTTTGCCGTTCGTCAGCGTCCATTCCGTGCCGGTTTGGTGGTACTTCGCCCACTCCTCGCCCTTGTACCACGGATCGGTCGTGTCGATGACTTCGCTGCGGATGACGACGTCCGTCGCTTCAACCGGTTCGGTCAGCGCCCAGTCGTGGTCGTCCATGCCCGGCTCGGCGCTCATGCGCACGCGCAGACTGTCCTTGCCCCAAGGGTCAATCCAGCATTCGCTTCTGCCATCGTGGATGATGAGCCGGTGATTCTGCTGCTCTACGCGCATGAAAACGCCTCCTTATCGCGATACGAAGGGGAAAATTAGCATTTTGCGGCTTCCAGCAGTCCGCGCTTGACGTCCCAAAGCTTCTGGGAGAGGTCAACGTAGTAGGTGTGAGGGTTCTCGAAGCGCTTCACTTCGTCCCACAGCGTGTGAATCTGCTGGCGGCAGTATGCCTTGATGTCGTTCAGTTCCGGCAGCTCGTAGACGAGTTCGCCGTTCTGGAAAATCGGAACTTGCAGTTCGCGGACGGTGAAGTCGGTCAGTTCCTTGGTCTTCCACGTCGCGTTCGGGTCGAAGATGACGTGCGGCTTCGTCGGGTCAATGACCTCGTCGCGCAGGGTCAGCTCGTCGGCAATCGCCTTGCCGCTCTCGCGGTCGTAGAGGCGGTACAGGCGCTTGAAGTGCGGGTTGGTAATCTTTGCTGTGTTCTCGCTGACCTTGATTTTCGGGATGATGTTGCCCTCGTCATCCTCAATCGCCGCCAGCTTGTACACGCCGCCGAAAACGGGGTTCGATTTGCTCGTAATCAGCCGTTCGCCCACGCCGAAGGTATCCACCTGCGCACCCTGCATCATCAGGTCGCGGATGAGGTATTCGTCCAGCGAGTTCGACGCGGTAATCTTGCAGTTCGGCAGGCCCGCCTCGTCGAGCATCTTGCGTGCCTTCTTGGACAAATACGAAATGTCGCCGGAGTCCAGACGGATGGCGAAATTGGTGATGCCGCGCGGCAGCAGAATCTCCTTGAACGCGCGGATAGCGTTCGGCACGCCGGATTTGAGCGTGTTGTAGGTGTCAACCAGCAGCGTCGCGTTGTCGGGGTACAGCTCGCAGTAGGTCTTGAAGGCGTCGTATTCCGTCGGGAACATCTGCACCCACGAGTGCGCCATCGTGCCGCCCGCCGGAACGCCGTAGAGCACGTCCGTCAGCGTGCACGCCGTG
>ULOC01053228.1_pt1 | contig 12268 bp, 12 predicted proteins | sample 1952181 | NCBI WGS metagenome assembly ULOC01 (sample SAMEA4835592, study PRJEB28245) | human gut metagenome | biome: gut microbiome; material: fecal sample | place: Denmark | collected 2008
CAGAAATATGCTTCATTTATTTCACCTATTTTTGTTACTGATTCCGGAAAATGGCTCTGGCTTTATCATATCATCCGATTCATAAATGATCTTAAATTCTCCATCCTCAACTTTTGCAAACCTAGAATACATCCACGTACAGTGATTTTTTTTATCAACACGTATTTTCCCCTGTGGGGAATCATATTCCAAATCAGAAAAAGCATTAATTAAAGCATTTGTATCACCTGTCGCATCAACTTTCTTTAGTGCCTCTCCTAACAGATAACAGCTATAATACGATGCTTCCGTAAGACATGTAATTTGAGAATTGTCATTAGTATAATTTCTGTACTTCTTGATAAAATTCGAGCTTGCACTTGTATTCAATGTCGAAAAATAATTCATTGAGGAATAACTGCCTTCCGCGCTGTTCCCTATTGATGCCAGTGTATTTTCATCCATTGTAATTGATGCAATCGGACAATCTTCCATTCGATACCCCCTTTCTGCATACTGCTGATAAAAAGAAACCACCGAATCACCAATCAAATCACAATATATGAAATCCGGTTTTTCCTCATCAATCACTTTCCAGACACTTTCAAAATCAATATTCCCTGACTCAACGTATTCTTCTCCGCATACAGTTCCACCACAATTATCAATCAACTGTTTTGCAAGCTTATTACTTGTAATTGGGAAAACATAGTTAGAACCAACCAGCATCACTTTTTTCCCACAATGCTTTATAAGCCATGGAATATATTCTATTGCCTGTTGATTTGGCATTGCTCCGGTATAAATTACATTTGGATGAAGTTCTTCTCCCTCGGTATAAGTTGGATACACGAGTAATGAATCATTCTTTTCCAAAATTGATAATGTTGCAAGCCTACTTGCAGATGAATAGCACCCAACCGTTGCCACCACATGGTCTTCCTCAATCAACTTTTTTATCTCTTTTTTTGCCAAAGAAGGATTCGATGAATAATCCGCTTCAATATACCGAATCTTTTTTCCATTGATGCCGCCGGCTTGATTAATTTCATCAAATGCCATTTCTGCTGCTTTAAGCATTCCCTTTTCAACAATCGCAGTACTGCCTGTTTTTGAATACAACAATCCTACTGGGATCTCATTCTTATCAATTTTTATCTGAGATTTTATATCATTTTTACTATTCTGACTGGCTGATTTACTTACAACAATATTCGAAATCAGTAAAACCACAAGCAATATCAACAGTGTTTTCCACTTTTTTCCCATTCAAATTACTCTTTCATTCGTTTACAATCACCGAGTGTAAAACCATATGTTTTCTTAAAAAGACGTCCCATATATTTTGCATCTTCATATCCGACTTTCTCTGCAATTTCAGGTGTCCCCATATTGGTTTCTTCTACAAATTTCTTGACAATTCGCATTTTCAAAGCAGTCACATAATCCACATAGGAACATCCCATCTGTTGTTTAAACGTATGGCTAAGATATGCATTGCTCACATAACATATCGTTGCAGTCTCTGTCAATGTCAACTTATCATACGGATGTGCCAACACATAATCTACAACCTTTTGTGTAAGATCATTAATACCTTCCGGATGCCATTTTTTTACCGCGGTATATAATTCATTCACATAGTTTTCAAAATAGGTTGCACCCATAACCCGGTCTTCGGATTGAAGGATTCTTGTACTTACCTCCTGTGGGTCAACTGTGACCATAGAAATCCATTGATACGTTTTACAGACTTCCTCTCCAATATATGTAACTGCATCCATAAGCCGGGCATTTCCTTTAATAACATTCCCATTGTCATAACACTTCTCTTCAAATTGACAAAGAAAATCATTAAGATGATTTGTTGACGCAATAATTGTTCCAACAATAATATTTTCATCATCCATTTTTTTTTCTGAAGTATCCCCCACACTAGAAACGTATTCCATGGCACGAAGCATTACATCTGTGAGTGCCCGGTTTACCACAGGCTTTACAATATAATCAAATGCCCCTAAAACCAAGCCTTTTCTTGCATACTCAAAATCTGCATATTCACTGAACAAAATTACACACTTGGAAAGATTTTCTTTTTTCACATAACTTAATAATTCAATTCCGTTTAACTTTGGCATCTTTATGTCAGTGATAAGAATATCAACCGGTTTCTTCCGTAATTCAGTTAAAGCCGCAGCTCCATCGGAGGCCTCCCCGCAAATCTCTACTTCTGCATGTGACTTCCAGAATGGCATTTCCTTTAACTGGCGGCGAAAAATATCATAATCATCCACAAGAAATACTTCCATAATTGGTCTCCTTCCGACATAATGTATTTCAAATTAAACAGCCAGATATTTATTGATTGTTTCCTCTTGTAACTGATCCATATTTCCTCTTGAAACAATCTTTCCTTTCTGAATAATAACATATTTATCTGCAATTTTTTTAGCAAACTTTAAATTTTGCTCCACAATAACAAGTGTCACCCCCATTTCTTTTCGTATACGATCCAAAATCGTAGCTATTTCAGCAATAACATTTGGCTGAATTCCTTCTGTAGGTTCATCCAAAAGTAAGATTTTTGGTCCAGCCATAAGTGCTCTCGCGATTGCAAGCTGTTGCTGCTGTCCTCCAGATAAAACACCGCCTTTTCGTTTCATGTGTATTTCAAGTGCCGGAAAAAATTTCAATACCAATTTCTTTTGTTCTTCCAAGAGCTGCACATGCGCATAGCCTCCAAGATCGAGATTCTCTTCTACCGTAAGATCTGGTATAATTTCCCTTCCCTGCGGAACATAAGCAATTCCCTTTCTCGAACGGATGTGAGCAGGCTTTCCTGAAATAACATCCCCTTGCAGGGAAATACTGCCACCCTCCAGCGGAAGCACACCAATAATAGATTTTAACAGCGTTGTTTTTCCAACACCGTTTCTTCCCATAATTGCCAGCTTATCGCCTTCTTCTACTTCGAGGCTGATTCCATTAATAACTTTACTTTTTCCATAATTAACATAAATATCCTGTACTTCCAGCATTAGAATCCCTCCCCGTTTTCATCCTGCAGATAGACATGTACAACCTCCGGATTTCGCTTTACCTCCTCAAAAGTACCTTCTGCCAGTACCTTTCCCTGATGTAAAACCGTTACTGTGTCTGCGATCTGCTGCACAAAATCCATATCATGCTCAATTACAACCAGTGTATGTTCACCTGCAAGCTGTTTAACCAGTTCACCTGTTTTATAGGTTTCTACATCTGTCATTCCTGCTGCAGGTTCATCTAATATAATAAGTTCAGGAGATTGTGCCATAACCATTCCAATCTCAAGCCACTGACGTTGTCCATGTGCAAGCTCCGTTGCATTCATATCTCGTACATCATATAACTGGATTAAATTCAGCACATCTTTAATTCTTTCTTTGATTTCTGATGTACGCCTATATAGAAAAGCTTTCGGTATAGATGTATACCCCTTTAAAGCAATTTCTATATTTTCATAAACTGTCATGTTATCAAAAACATTTGGGCCCTGAAACTTTCGTCCAATTTTATATCTTGACGCAATATCCCCAGGCTCCTTGCCCGTAATATCATGTCCATTATAAACGATATGTCCAGAGGTCGGTTTTGTTTTTCCTGTAATCAAATCCATTAATGTACTTTTTCCAGCACCATTTGGTCCGATAATCACATGTACTTTTCCTTTTTCCACCTGTAGATTAACATTACTAACGGCACAAAATCCAGAAAAAGAAACTGACAGATCTTTCAATTCTAATAATACTTGATTTTCCATAATCAGCTCTCCTTTCCTGCCAGTTCCATTGTGGCTCGTTTTTTCGCCATTATCCGCTTATGCTGTACATCCAAAATTTGCCCAATTATTCCATTTGGAATAAAGAAAATAATAAACAATAATACAATGCCTAGAATAAGTTGCCAATATTCCGCAAAATGTTCTGATAGAATACTTTGTGCCCAGTTTATGATCAGAGTGCCCATCACTGCACCTGTTAAATTACCACGTCCACCTACTGCAATCCACACAACAACGGCTGTAGATGCAGCAATACCAATATCTTCTGTCGTAATTGAATTTGTTGCCGGTGCATACAACACACCGCCAAGACCTGCCAGAGCTCCTGAAATTACAAAAATCAGAATTTTGAAATGAGATGCTTTGTATCCAAAAAAACCAAGCCGGGATTCATTTTCACGAATAGCAGTTGCGACTTTCCCCACCCTGCAATTAGTGAAAAACAGACAGAATAAAAATACAATTACTGTAATTGCAAGCACAAGATAATAATATGGCACCCGATCTAATTGCTCATGTGATCCAATAGCAAACCTCTTAATTCCCTGTAACCCATTAAATCCATTCGTATATTTTTGAAGATTAATAATAAAATCTTTAAAAATCTGCGCCAAAGCAAGTGTAATAATTGTAAAAAATACTCCCTTAATTTTACTTGAAAAAATAAAGTTTCCTAAAAGCCACGCAAATAATGCTGGTAATAAAATGCCTATTATTGAAGCCACAATTGGATTCTTTAGAGGAATATAAAACCATGGAAGTTCTGTAATACCTTCACGCGTCATAAAAGACGGAAGACCGTTTTGAATCTGGTAACACATTCCGATCATATAGCCACCCATACCAAAGAGAACTGCATGTCCAAGGCTTAATAAACCAGTATACCCCCATAAGAGATCTAATGATAATGCAAAAATAACATAACACAAATAGCGGCACATCATTTCCACACGAAATTCTTTTACCAGCAAAGGAAAAATGATAAGAAATACCAGTAAAGCAATGTCCATATAACGATTAACTGGCATTTTTTTTAACTTTTCAGGCATCTTCATTACCTCCTTTCTTTCTTAAACAAGCCTTCTGGCTTAAATCGTAACAGAACAATAATTGCCAGGAACGTTATGATTTTTGCCCATGTTTCATTTGTAAACCCAGCTAGTATGGTTCTTCCTTCACCAATAATCGTAGCTGAGGCAGCCATTCCAAGCATGGACTGTACTCCTCCAACAACAACCGTCAAAAAACAGTCTGTCAAATATACAGACCCCATATTATAGGAAACACCTATGGTCGGTGCTAAGATACAGCCCGCAATACCTGCAAGTCCTGCGCCATATGCAAATGTCAAGGTATCAATTCTTGATGTTTTGATACCCAGACATTCTGTCATCTGACGATTTTCAGAAATGGCATTAATTTCTTTTCCAAATCTTGTAAATTTAAAAAACATAATGGTAAAAACAAGAAGTACAATTGCTGCAGAAACGACAAATATATTATAATAAGGAATATCTACTCCATGAATTTTTATAGATCCCGGAATCGGTATGGCTACATTCTGAGACAATGGCCATATAATTCGTGCTATTTCCATCAGAACGATCGACAATGCATACGTTGCCAATATCGTTTCAGTAGGTTTTGAATATAGTTTTTTTATGATCGTTACTTCTGTCAAAGCTCCAAATAATGCTGTAACAATAAATGCAAATAAAATTGCAACAATAAATGGAAGTTTCCATACTGAAGTCACAATATAAGAACAAAATCCACCTATCATAATCATCTCGCCATGAGCCATATTAATGACATTCATCAGACCGAAAATAATCAATAGACCCAATGTGGCAATCAACAATACGGCTGACTGATTTAGCCCATTTATAATCTGTGAAACCAAAGTTGTCATTTTTCCACTTCCTTTCTTTTGTTATGTCTGGACGCTCCAGCCACCTTTAAAAGGCAGCTGGAGAAATCCTCTTACTGTGGATAACAGCTTGGATCATCCCAATCCGGCATAAAATTCGTATCTTTATATTCCGGATATAACACTGCCGGCCATGGCTCTGGACGAATTGCTTCTTCTGAAGAGTAAACGATATCAAATTTTCCATCATGAATCTTTGCAAATCTTGAATACAACCATGTACAATGATTTTCTTCATCCACCTTAATTTTTCCCTGTGGAGCATCAAATTCTACACCAGAAAATGCTGCAATCAATTTGTCGGTATCACTTGGATCATCCACCTTCTTTAAAGCTTCTGCAAGCAAGTAACAAGATTCATATGCTGATTCTGTTAATACAGTAACTACAGTTCCATCATTAAACTCTTTGTTATACTTATCTACAAATTCCTTGGATGCATCCGTATCTAAGGAGGAAAAATATGGCATAGATGCATAATGTCCCTCGGAAGCATCGGCTCCAATTGCCTGTAAATTACTTTCATCGACAGCAATAGAACAAATTGGAACCTTTTCCGGATCTAGGCCATACTGTTTATATGCTTTGTAAAAAGCGGTGTTAGAATCGCCAACAACTGCAGAGTAAATCACATCTGCCCCAGAGTCTTTGATCTTATTAATAATCGTAGAAAAATCTGTTCCACCTAATGGCACATACTCTTCTCCAACAACCTCGCCTCCGTTTTGTTCTATAAGTGCTCGTGCCTGCTTATTGCAAGTTTTTGGGAATACATAATCAGATCCCACTAAAAATACTTTTTTCCCAATATTTTTCATAATATAAGGAACAAATTCTGTTGCCTGCTGGTTTGGCATACATCCCACATAAATAACATTCGGATGTACCTCTTCACCTTCTGTATATGTCGGATAAACCAGCAAAGAATTTTCATCTTTTAGGGTAGAAAGTGTTGCCTGACGACTTGCTGAAGTATAACATCCTACCGTTGCTACAACCTCATCCTGTTGAATCAGCTTTTTGATTTTTTCTGTTGCTGTAGCTGGATCTGACTTATAATCTTCATGAATATATTCAATTTTTTTACCATTGATACCACCTGCATCATTAATTTCATCAAATGCCATGGTACATGCATTTGTCATAGTTTTTTCTACCAAAGCAGTGGATCCGCTCTCTGAAAACAATACGCCAACTTTTATTGTATCTCCTGATGATCCACTGCCTCCAGAAGATTTTTCACCTCCACAGGCCATCACACTACCTGCCATTACAACTGCAAGTGCCAATGCTAAAACTCTGTTTACTCTTTTTTTCATAATGCATCCTCCTTTGGTACTTGTTTTACTTATTCTTCATATGGAATTCCATCAATTGGTGCATATTTCACACCTGGAAGTTTCCTTGTCATTTCTTCTACTTTCTTCTGTGTACCTTCCGGATCATTTACCCAGTTTCTATAAAACTCAAACTGGCATTCTGGCTCACCATAGCGATCTTCCTTTGAATTAATGGTTCCTGTATATCCTCTATGCAAAAGCTTATACAAGTGGTTCTGTGACTGCCAGTTTGCTCTTGCATCCCGAATTGCACTTACGGACAGCTGCGCGTACTGATAACTGTTTTCTTCTGCACCACACATACCAAGAACTCTTCCATCAAATCCGCTGATAGAGGAATGTCCAAAATAAGAATACACACCATCATTTCCAGTTGCATTTGCTACCGCTGCATAAATGTTATTACACCAAGCCATAACCGGAACTATATTTACCTCCTGCTGATTCGCTGGGTACATATAGCCCTGGCATCGGATAACCAGCTCTGCTCCTCGCATTGCACAATCTCTCCAAATTTCCGGATAATTACCATCATCGCAAATGATCAGGCTGATTTTCATACCCTTCGGTCCTTCTGTAACATAAGTTCTGTCTCCAGGATACCATCCTTCGATTGGTGTCCACGGAATCATTTTTCTGTATTTCTGTACAATTTCTCCCTTATCATTAATAAGAATCAATGTGTTATAAGGAACTTTGTTTGGATGTTCCTCATGACGTTCACCAGTCAATGAAAATACTCCCCAAACCTTATTTTCAATGCAGGCTTTTTTAAATACCTGAACTTCATCTCCATCATCTGTAGTTGCATTTTCCATCATCTCATTGAAATCATACATAATACCGTGGGTACTGTACTCTGGAAAAACAACCAGATCAAGTCCTGGAATACCCGACTTTAATCCCTTAATATAATCACTGATTTTATTACAGTTCTCCATAATTTCTGCCTTTGTATGTAATCTTGGCATTTTCCAGTTTACTACTGCAATTCCTACGCAATCAGCACTTGATGAAATATCTCCATGTGTCATAATAATTACCTCCGTTTTATAATGTGGTGAAAACTATTATAAACAAAAAAAGCAACTGGCTTCTTTGCCAATTGCTTCTTCGCATTTGTTTATGTCGCTTTCGTTTGTCATTTGTTATCTGCCATTTTAGCGATTCTTTTTTGTTGTGTAAACGGATTTTTTTTCTGATTAAGTGTAAAATTTTTAGGTCATTTTTCTATCAAGACAAATATTTTTTTATTTCAGTGTAATATTTTTTTAATTTTCAGAATATATTTGACTTTACATTTTTGCAATGTAATAATGTGCCTAACCAATTTTCATTATATAAAAGGAGGCTGTTTGCTTATGGGACATGTTATTACAGTAACCCGTGAATTCGGCAGCATGGGACGAAAAATTGCCCAAAAAGTTGCAGAAAATGTCGGATTTCATTATTACGACCGTGATGTAATCGAACTCACGGCAAAAGAATTTCGTTATGATATTGAAAAACTATCTGCTTTTGAAGACCAAAAAATATCTACTTTTAGTAAAATGCTTTATCCTTTAGGATTAGGAAATGCTGCGATGCAGAACCGTCTATATGAAATGGAAAAAAGTGTAATTTTGGATCTTGCCCGTTCCGAGGACTGCGTTATTGTTGGTCGATGTTCCGATTACGTACTTCGTGAGGCTAAGCATACCGATATGTTGAATGTATTCATTTACGCTCCCTACGAACAAAGACTGGATAACTGTGAAAAATTATTGAATCTATCTCCTATCGAGGCCAAAAAATATGTTGATGGTGTTGACCGCGCCAGACATGAGTTTTACAAAGGGCATACCGGCCAAAATTTCCACTCCACTAAATATCGTCACCTGATGCTTGACAGTTCTGTTTTTTCTTACCAAGACTGTGCTAAACACATTTCCGATATTGCTAAATCTAAATTCAATTTATAAGGAGGAACACATCATGAAAGACATTTGTACTGTTTCTGTTGTAACATTTCATCCTACTTGGGGAGATAAAGTAAAAAATTTAAAACGAATCTGTGAATACACAGAATGCGCTGCAAAAAAAGGAAGCGATTTTGTCATTTTTCCTGAAATGTCTCTAACTTCCTATGACGATGAAGCCGATAAACCCCTCAAGGAAAAAATGCAATATAAGCTTGCAGAAACCATTCCAGGACCTAGCAGCCAAACAGTTGCTGAGCTTGCAAAAAGACTTCATATCAATGTAATTTTTGGCATGCCAGCCCGTGATGACACTAATCCGGATCTCATTTATAATGCATTAGCCGTAATCTCATCCGATGGTACCATCGGAAGCTATCACAAAATGCATCTTCCTGCACCTGAGCCAAATTGGGCTACACGTGGCGATAAACCATTTGTATTTCAAACGGAATGGGGGCCAATCGGAATCGCAATCTGTTATGATAACTATGCTTTTCCAGAACTTATGCGTTACTATGCATCCAAAGGCTGTCGTCTTATGGTCAATAGCACTGCACTTGCACATTGTCATGGTCCATTTTTTGGTTCGCCTACTCTAGAGGCTGCTGTTGTCCAGAATGGCATTTATATTGCCTCTGCCAATATCGGGGGTTTAGATGTAGATAATTATTTCTGGGGTGGAAGTTCAATTATTGGACCAAGCCAAAAACACGCATGGTCCTATTACTACTATGCTGGTCGAAAATTCACAGACAAAGATGCTCCGGAAATAGAAATGTTTACATCAACCATTGATTTATCACTTGCTTCCCTGTTTCCATTTAAATACAACCCTGCAGTCAACGGAACCGACTGGCGTCCTGACAAATACATTGAAATGTTTACCGAAACAATATCCGATTCTAATTATGGAAAATAATTAGATTTTTATGGCGATTCAAAGTCGAATCGCCATATTTTTCTATATTAAAATGTAAAATGTAAATATTATTTCCTACTTGACACCAGCAGCAAAATCCGATATTCTTGAAATCACAGGATTTCTTCTGTTCCATAACAGGAGAAATAAATCACGGGGTTTCCCCAAAAAATTTCCAAATAGAACCTGCAAATTTAAAATTGATTGTAATTGCTTTCACATGCTATAATAAAAGTAACCATATAGCAGGAAGGCTGCTCTTAATTTTATTTGCACATACAAATGAATGAGAGGAAGGTATATGGGAGAAAAAGATGTATCGGAAAAAATTCTGGAGGACTACAATGACGTGTTTTCAGACATTATTAATGGATTGGTATTTAAAGGAGAACAGGTAGTACAACCGGAAGAACTCCGCAATTCTGCAGTGCATTCGCAGTATAAGGCGAACGATAACAAGTTACATGAACTGGAACGAGATGTTACAAAGCACTGGGTAGGGCACGCGGCAGAGCTTGCAATTGCAGGCTTTGAGAATGAAACAAAAGCTGAAAAATGGATGCCCTTCCGGGTATTTGGGTATGATGGGGCTGCATACCGGAGCCAGCTGTTGAACCGGAAAAAAACGGTAGTTCCGGTTGTGACGTTTGTGCTTTATTTCGGCACAGAACAAAGATGGACACAGGAGAAAAATATCCGGTCACTGATGGAAATTCCGGAGGGGTTAGAGGAATATGTGAATGATTTTAAAATTCACGTATTTGAAATCGCATGGCTGACCGAGGAAGAAATCAACCGGTTTCAGAGTGATTTTAAAGTTGTAGCAAATTTTTTTGCAAACAAACGTAAGAATAAAAATTATATTCCGGATGATGAAACACAGATCCGGCATGTGGATGAAGTATTGAAATTATTATCTGTCATGACAGGGGATTCTTCGTATGAAAAAATTCTGGCTGGAAAGGGAAAGCATGAGGAGGTGCATAGTATGTGTGATGTAGCAGAGCGATTGAAAAATGCCGGTTGGGCAGAGGGATGGACGAAAGGTCTGAAGGAAGGGAAGGAAGAAGGCCTGAAAGAAGGGAAGGAAGAAGGCCTGAAAGAAGGATTGAAGGAAGGATTGAAGGAAGGACAGTTGCTATTAGTAGATACTGTAAACCGCCTGAATGCTGGAGAATCCGAAGAACAACTTTTGGCGCAGGGAATAGATCAAAAGACAATTGAGTTTGCACTGCTTATCCGCAAGTAAATTCCCACTCTCTGAAAAATAGAACCTGATCTTTCATCAGGTTCTATTTTAATCAATCATATCATTCTGGAATTTTGATAAATGCTCATATGGCAAAATCAGCCGCCCCCGAAAAAGACCACATCCATCATTCATAAGGCTATTATTCACTGCCGTAAACATATTTACATCTACCCCTGACAGATCAAGATCCTGTAACAATCTACAACGCTCATAAGCCTCGTCAAAATAAATACAGGCACCTTGTAAAATCGCATCTCTCCGTCCTCTGGAAGTTTCCTGTTTTTTTTCATAAAATAAATGATTCGCTACTCCAATTTCTGCAATATCATCCATCTCTTTTGTTCTAAGCTGCATTTCCATATAACACCGGGCACTGTTGTCAAAAAACGTTATATGAAGCGAACGATATGAATTTGTACTTTCCCCATCAATATAATCCCTGTAATATGGGCGCACAACATCATCCAATAGTAAAGAATTACTTCTTTTAACCCCACCTGTCGGCTCTGCCGTAAATCCACGTTCTTCCAGAAATTGTGGCAATACATTGGCAATCCGATATAAATACCTGACCTCTTCCTTCTTGCGATCCTGTTGTTGTTTCATATGACACCGTGGCATGGAAATCACAATACGGTACGCGATCAAATCGCGAAAACAGTTCAAACGCTCCTTAATTTCTGACACAGACGGATATGATCCATTCTTTTCATAATAATCGTATATGTATTCCACAATATATCCATTAAACTTTCCCTCTGCGCGAATCAACGACTTAATTCGTCCCTTGAAAGTAAAAGATAAATATGGATATTCCTGTGCCATATATTTATAAAACTCACGAATCTTCTGCGATTGCAAAGTCAGGAAATCATTGTGTTCCAAAAGTTCCATAATCTGTATCAAAAAGTTGCAATGTACTAAATCCAGCTTCATTAGTTTCTGTACCGCCGAAATACGTAAATCCGCTATGTATTTTTTTAAAATGCGAAGAACTGTATCCCCCGAATATAAGTAATCATTCAATGTAATCATATTTTCCCCATCCTAAAAAGTCGCGGTGCCGA
>ULOC01033575.1_pt1 | contig 12267 bp, 9 predicted proteins | sample 1952181 | NCBI WGS metagenome assembly ULOC01 (sample SAMEA4835592, study PRJEB28245) | human gut metagenome | biome: gut microbiome; material: fecal sample | place: Denmark | collected 2008
TTTCAGCAATCATAGTCCATAATTCGCTGAATTTAGTTACCCACAAAAGTATGTTTTTTCAAAAAATAGTATTATATTTGCATTTAGAAAAAGTGTTCTTTTGATTTAATGCAAAACGAGGTAAAATACAGAACTTCGCTTGTTTCTAAATCGTTACCCATCAAGAAACAAATCTTTGCAAACTATTCAAATTCAGCGATAAAGACAATTCGTAATGTCTTGCAAGGTGATAGGTCAGATTCTTTCTAATTCCGCATATTTCGGCAATGCGTTTGAGGTTTATATCAACGGTTGAATATCCGGGAACAGAGAACAGTATCTCACAGAATCTGTCCTTTTTGTATTTCTCAATAATTTGCAAGGGAATATCTAACAGCCGTACACGGGAAACCGTACCTGTCTTTTTCCTTGCAATTACAATCCACTGTCTCCCGTCTTCGGTTGTAACAAGTTCCTTTTCAGTTAATCTTCGTATGTCGGCAAATGCCAGCCCGGTGAAAGCGGAGAAAACGAATAAATCACGGATAAATGTACGGTTGGGAGAATCAAACGTAGCGTTCATTATCTTTTGTAGTTCCTCGCCTGTCAGGGTACGGTGTTCGCTCCGTCCCCGTTCCGGTTTGTACTCCGTAAATGGGTCACGGGCAATAAATCCTTTGTTAAGCGCAATGCGAACTATTTTTCTGAATGGAACGACATTACGCAACACTGTATTAGGTTTCATTTTCAAATCCACTCGCAAATAGAAATCGTATGCTTCGATGAAAGAAAACATCAATTGATTAAATGCCATATCTCGTACATGGTATTTCTTTTGCAGGAAATCAGCCAAATGACTGTAAGCATTACAATAGATTTGATAGGTTCTTTTTTCTCTGTCTATTCCGATACGTTTACGGTAAACTTCGTTATGTTCCGCAAATACTTTCAACAGAGTTTCCTGCGTGGAAGCGATACCCTGAAATGCGTTTTTCAGTTCTTCGGCTGTTACGCTTCCCCGATTGGTTAGATATTCTTTGTAACGAGCGTGAATACTTAGATTGATTTTATCAATCTGACGGTTTACCTGTAAGGCAAGGTTACTCTTTCCTGTCATTCGTCCCGCTTTGGCATCCCACTTTGATGGCTCGGCTTCAATCTTTGCCGAAAACTGTGCCATTGTTCTGCCAATGGTAATGCGCCCCATTACGGAACACAATCCGTTTGCCTTTACCTGATTCTTTTTAAGGTAGAATAATACCTTTAATTCTTCTTTCATGATGTTCACTTCTAATTAGTTACAAAATTATTGTTTAAGTGAGTTACTTGAAGAATGGAAGCTAAAGCCGAAGAACGCCATCAACAGACGAATGAAGAAACGTTTCTTTCTGTCCTGTCAGTTAGCTGTGAAATCCGCTATCCTGCCTTATCGTTCCTAATGATAAACAGGTAATGACTTGGTAACGGAACTCTGACTTTTCCTGTCTGTTTTTGACTTTTTAGCCTGTCTAACTATTATGCCACCAAAAGACATAAAGTGCTAACAAATAGATAGTTGCTTCGTTTGTCATTTCCTGTCTTATCAACTATTGATGTTCGCCTAGAAAATTCGGAAGACGCACTGACCGCCGCAGGACAAGATACCCATATAGCCGTGAGTGACCATTATATTTTAGTGAAATCTTTTAGGGCAGGCTCTTCCTGTAAGCTCTATAACCGTAATGGGGATTTCATCAGAAAGATCTCCTCCCAAGGACAAGGGCCGGATGAATATAACTTATCTATTTATGATCAGTATTTAGATGAAAATAATAATAAAATCTATCTAATGGAGATTCGTGCCTCTAAGATATTAGTGTTTGACCTCGACGGGCAGCCACAAAAACACATTCCTCTGGCCTATATAACCCATAAAGGACGATTTGTTATCAATGACGAGAAAAAAACAGTAACCGTCATGTGCATACCTTTTCAGGGAACTCCCACCGCATTGATCTGGACACAGGATTTCGAAGGCAATATCATCCAAGAATATCCGGTCTCCGACCAATTCATGTTGATCCCAAGCACTTACGATTATGAGGTACGGGAGTGCTTGAATACCAACGCTTCCGACTTCTATCTTCATAATTGTATAGCCTCGCAAGACACACTTTATCATTATGACATAGACTCGAATACGCTACACCCTGTTTTTACGATGCATACGGGTCATGAGCCGATCTGCCATTATTTCACGGAGCTGCCCAATCACTTTCTAGTCACTTGGTATACGCAAACCTCTTGGAATAATGAGTTACCCCGTTTCCCGAAAATCCTAGTAGACAAACAAAGCCTTAAAGGTTGTTTCGTGAATTTGAAATGGAATATGCTAGGGAATATAGATGGGCCTACCAATCCGTCCTTCAATCGAGGTTATTTCACTGCGATCATGGAACCTTACGCATTAAAAGAGCAATTGGAAAAAGTTTTGATTTCCAATCAAAAACTATCTCCGGAGGTGTTGAGAAAAGTAAAAGAGTTGAATAATCGAATTACCGATGATGATAATTGTATCGTCTTTATAGGAAAATTGAAAACAAAATAAAAGAAACATGAAAGCCATAATCACAATCTCAGCGATATGCATACTTTTAACGGTAGGATGCAATCGAAACCCAGAGAATCCGGATAAGTTGCGAACCATACTTTTCGAGCGATGCATAGAGACAGAGCAAAAGATGAAAATCTCCGAGATAGCCGATACCATTGAGTATTTAGAGTTGAAGACTCCACATGATATCGTAATCTCCCGCATCTTAAACATTGTCTGCGGTGATAATTTCTGGTTGATTCACACAAGGCAAGGAATTTACAAATTTACGAGAACCGGTGAATTCGTTAAACAGATAGGCCGTCAAGGACAAGGACCCGACGAATATCTCTATATTCTAGGCATAGATATAAATCCTACTCGAAAAGAGATCATCCATGCGGATACGCAACAGATCTTATATTATGATTACGATGGAAATTTTCTTCGGAAGGAGAAAATTAATGATTACTTTTTTAATATAGTCTTTGTGGATTCTGTATTATGGACTTGTAATCTTTGTATGCATATAGATAAATATATGGCTTGCGCATTGAGTTTAGCGGGTGATACCGTTACTGTCATGCCCAATCCGAATTATGGGATAGAGAGTTTCAACGAGGGATTTTCTTTTGTCTCCTCCTCTGAATTGAGAGAATTCTCGAAATATAAAGAGAATGTTTATATGAAAACCCGCTCGTCAAGAGATACCGTATATCAGTTATCGGGAACAAAATGGAGACCTTATCTCTATCTAGATATGGGTAAATACCAGATGCCCATAGAGTACGAGGCTTGGTATTCCGAGGACGCATATAACAAAAATGCGATTAATTATTGGAATATACCAAGATTGGAGGAAGACGATCGTTACTTCTTTTTCACCGCAGTCAGGCAAAAGCAGACTCAACGGGGAGAGAATGAGAATGATTACAAATTCGTGATTTACGATAAAAAAGAGAGGGAGGGTTTTGTTGTGAAAAATGAGGACGGGATGAAAATCACCGACGATATTTTAGGTGGCCCCAATTTCTGGCCTCGTTGGAGTACTAACGACCTATACATTACGACCATGGAATGGTTCGACCTAGCGCAATGGATAAAGGATAAGAAACGCACCCTATCCCCTACCTTGCAAAAACAGTTCGAAAGTTGGGGAGAGGACACAAATCAACTGATCGTGTTGTGTAGAAAAAAGAGAACAAATATTTTGGCATTTGGGCAAAGAAGATAATCCCATCATAATATTAATGGAATAATTTTTGGTAGTACGAGCAAACTGTGTCAACTAAATATTTTTCATCCGTTGTCATATCCGGCTGAGCCAAATAGACATGAACCTATCATACACGATATACCCATCCGGTTGCCTCAATATAAACTCCTTATCTATTAAGATCCTTAAGGAAGTATTCACGCTACTCACCGCCTTCAAATCATACTTTTTGATGAAGGCGGCAGCATTGACCTTCCGGACAATCCCTTCCTTGGCGATCGCTTTCAATAGCTGGATTTGATTAAATGTCAACAATTGGAAATAAGTCTGGTAGGTATATTCTTCTTCCCGTAAGATCTCCATCATGAGAGAATCAAGAAGCTCCGGAGAAAGTGTTTTTTCCGGTAAAGCGAAGAGACGGTTCAAAAGATATTGCACATACCAAGTATGCCCATCTACCCATGTGTACACCTTATCAAATATTTCTTCCGGAAGCTCCTTCCCTTCCTTCTCGAAGAAAGAATGGGCAAAGGAAAAATACACCTCCTTGCTGATCTTGTCTAAAAATAATTTTTGGGTGGATTGATAGAAGGGGCGCTTGATTGAGAAGAATATATATTCCATCAAGTGCTTTTTACTCCCCGAAAAGATAAAATGAACATTCGGCAAAAATTGAATATAAGAACGCAATAGGCCTTCCACCCCTTTCTCCGGATATTCCATGATTTGCTGGAACTCGTCAATAGCCAGATAACATTCTCTTCCAGACTGCCGCAAGTAGTCGAAAATCTCCTTCAGCGTCTCCTCCTCTTTCGAAGGGACGATATCCAAGGATACAGACGGAATGCCCGATAACTCATCCATTGTTATCACGGGACGGCAACTCTTAAAAAAAGAAAGCAAGGTCTTCAGCGTAGATTGAGAGAGACTATCCAGCTTACCTAAGATTTCCCTTCCCAACAAAGCGACAAACTCACGCAAATTTTGAGTAGAGAAAATATCTAAGTAGAAGCACTTGGCATTCTTCTCCTTTTCTTGTAGCGTATAAAAAACATTCTTGATCAAACCGGTCTTTCCCATACGGCGAGGGCTTACCAACGTGATATTTCTCCCATTATGAAGAGCGGATAAAATCACTTCAGTCTCTTTCTCCCGATCACAAAAATATTCTGGACCTTGATAACCAACTATTAAAAAAGGATTATTCATATTCAGCATCTTATTTGCATTACGCAATTCACGTAACGCAAATTACGTAATAAAAAACCAGAATAACAAGTAAACCGACTACTACTTACATATCCCGACACTCACCGACACTCGCCGATTCCCGTTTTTCAGAGGCTCTATCTTTGCATTGTCATTAGTAATTAACCTTTTAAAATTCAAAATTATGGCAGTGAAATTTAAAGTAGTAAAGCGTAAGGTATTGAACGGCGCAGAGAAAGACTCAGTAAAGAACTACGCGATCGCTAAAACGTCGGGGACTTCGGACCTCAACAAATTATGTAAACTGATTTGCTCTCGCTCCACGCTTTCGTCGGCGGACGTGAAAGCGGTGCTCGATTCATTAAACTGGGCGATGGATCTGGAACTTTCCTCCGGCAACGTGGTGCAATTGGGAGAATTTGGAAACTTCCGTATGTCTATTAACTCCGAAGGAACGAATACGCCCGAGGACTTCGACGCCACCAAGATAAAGGGGGCACGTATTATCTTTTTCCCGGGCTCGGCCCTGCGGACTACCCGCAATGAGGTGAATTTCGAGCCTCTGGAGGTTACGAAAAAGAGCGCAGGTTCTGATAGCGAAAGCCCGGACGAGATATGAGAAAAATTGACCTGATCGTGATTCATTGCTCGGCAACCCGTGAGAATACGGATTATAGCCCGGAGCAACTGGAGAGTGACCATAAGGCACGGGGATTCCTCCGTGCCGGTTACAACTTCTACATCCGTAAATCGGGAGAAGTAGTGAACCTGCGCCCGCTAGAGCAAATTCCGGCTCATGCGAGAGGACACAACAAACACAGCATCGGGATTTGCTACGAGGGTGGACTGGACATCACCGGACAGCCACGGGATACCCGCACACAGGCTCAAAAGACCTCGTTGTTACGTTTGATCCGGCATCTCTTAATCTGCTTTCCCGGCTCATGGGTCTGTGGGCACCGGGATCTCTCGGAGGACTTAAACGGAGACGCGACGATCTCGCCGGATGAATGGATCAAACAATGCCCCTCATTCAACGCGATACCCGAATACAAAGAACTCGTGTATGAGCTACGAAAAAAATAAGTAAAAAATCCATGCTCCCACTAAGGGTTTTCAAATTTGGTTGCGACTATTAGTATAGAAACAACTTAAAATGGAGAATAGCATAGATCATATTATCACAAGGATATTAAGTGGCAACAGCTCCTCGGAAGATTTTCTTTCGCTGAGCGAATGGCTGAACGCAGACGAAAAGAACAAAAAAGAATTTCGGTTGCTAAAGAGTTATTGGGATGCGGAAGTCTCGTTCAGCCATTCCTTAATGCCTAATGTGTCCCTCGATAATTTGAGAAAGAAGATCGACGATCAAAGCAGGCAAAAGAGATTGAGGCTGATCCGTTTCATCGCTACTCCCATTGCGGCGGCAATCGCCTTTCTTGTTCTGTTTTTCGCTACGACGCACTTAAATACCCGGGAAGGGAAGGTTCAGCAATTCTATACCTATATAACCGATAAAAATAAATCTCATTTTACATTGGATGATGGTACGAAGATCATTTTGAACCGGAATAGTCGCTTTACCTACTCTGACGCATACGGTACGGATCAGCGAAAGGTTAATTTGGAAGGAGAAGCCTATTTCGAGGTGGCGAAAAATCCGGAAAGACCTTTCATCGTCGATATGGGAAATGCCTCCATACGGGTATTAGGAACGACCTTTAGTGTAAAAGCCGATAAAGGGAAGGATCAGATCACAGCCGTCCTGCTGGAAGGGTCTATCCGTTTCGAAAGCCCGACACAACAAGTCTTACTAGCTCCCGACCAGCAACTTACATTCATCCGTTCAACGAACAAGATTGATATCCAATCCGTCAACGCAAAAGAAAATCTGGCATGGAAAGACGGCTTGCTAAAGTATAAATCAATAGCGCTTTGTACCTTGCTGAATGAGCTTGAGAAAAGATACGAGATCCCGATCCATATAGAAAACAAGAGATTGCTGGACCCGAATGTCACTGTATCCGGAACATTCAGCGAGGATCAATCTTTAAAGGAGATTTTACAAGTAATATCTCGCAGTTTGCCGATCAAATGGTCACAAAGAGATGGAACTTACTATATTCAATAAAATAAAAATATCAACACATCTTAAAAAACAAGCAATGCCTATGAGATAACACGGATCATATCTTTCAAAAAAAACAAAACCGGCTGCAAAAATACAGCCGGCCCCATTAAAAAGAATTAATTCCTGCTTCTGCTACTCCACGACCAAATTTTGTGGCAGACGCATATTATCAACCTTTTATCAGTACAAAAATATGGAAAATGTTTCGTATTATAGGTCTTTTAGGTCCAAAGACTTAAAAAAAATGCTCTCGGTCCTAAAAATGTCCTTTATTTTACTTTTCTTGACACTGTTCCAAGCGGTAGCGACTAATTCCTATTCACAATCTGTAACGATTTCCGTGAAGACAGATCAGGCCCCGCTAACCGATCTATTCGCTATTATAGAAAAACAAAGCGATTTCTTATTCTTCTATGTGGATTCTGACGTAAAGAACGTAAAAGTGAGCGTGAACGCAACCGATAAGTCCATAGAAAATATCTTATCGCAAGCACTACGCAACACGAGTTTGAAATATTCGATCGAAGGACGGAATATCAATGTATTTAATAAAAACATTGTCGCCCAGCAAACTAAAAAACGTATTACCGGTGTCGTTAAAGATGCGGAAGGAAACGCTATTATCGGCGCTAACGTTGTCGAGAAAGGCACGACCAACGGTACGATTACGGATCTGGACGGTAAATACATGATGGAAGTATCCTCAAACGCGACCCTTGAGTTTTCCTATATCGGTTACATGACACAGTTGCAACCGGTAGGCGGCAAAAACGAGATCAATGTAAACCTGAAAGAGGACACTCAAAAACTGGACGAGGTAGTCGTAGTAGGTTACGGTACACAGACAAAACGTGAGATTACCGGTTCTATCACCAATGTGACCGCTGAGGATTTCAACCAAGGTCTGACTCGTAACGCAGCGGATTTGTTACAAGGTAAGGTGGCAGGTTTAACGATCAATACGGGTTCCGGCGACGTAACGGGGAACTCGACGATTCAATTAAGAGGTATGTCAACCTTGCAAAAGGACCAAGGTCCGTTGGTTGTTATCGATAATGTACCGGGCATGGACATGTCTACGGTTAATCCGCAGGATATCGAATCTATCTCTATCTTGAAAGATGCGTCTTCAGCCGCTATCTATGGTTCCCGTTCAGCGGGTGGTGTTATCCTTATCACTACGAAGAAAGGTTACGCCAGCAAACCGACCATCGCTTATAATGGAGCGTTCGGTGTATCTACCTTGGCCAACAAGCCGAATCTGCTGACGGCGGACCAATGGCGTAGCTATACTTCCTCTACCCCGGGTAAGGATGGTAAGGATTTTGACATGGGAGCGAACACGGATTGGTTCGACGAGATCACGAGAATCGGTTTCCAACAGGATCATGCCGTGTCTTTATCAGGAGGTGGTTCACACCATAACTATAGAGGTTCCCTTTCTTATATGCAACGTGAAGGTATCGCACGCGATAACTCCATGAACCGTTACAACGCCCGTTTCCAATTCTCCCAACGTGCGCTGGAGGATCGTTTGAAAGTAAGCATCACCGGCGTGGCTACCGTTACGGATAACGCACCGACAAATACGACAAACTTCTTGCTTGCCTACAATATGATTCCCGTACGTCCGGTTAAGCTAGAGGATGGATCTTGGTTCGACACACGTGAATACGACCAAGGAAACCCGGTACGTAACCAGAAAGAGAATACACATAAGAACCGCATCAATAATTTCTATGGAACCGCTGATGTCGGTTATACGATTATCGATGGCTTAGAGGCTAAAGTTCTTTTAGCTAAAAGCCGGAACACGGAAGATGAGAGTAAATACAGTAGCATCGAGTCTCAAGCCGGCTACAACGATGGCGGTAAGGCCGAACGTTGGTCGAGATTGCGTGATAAGGATTTGATGGAATGGACCGCCAATTACTCGGCCGAGTTCAATAAGCATAAGATCAATGCCTTGATCGGTTATTCTTGGGAAGAGGAGAACTATGAGGAGACTCACGTACAGACCCGTGGTTTCGTCACTGATTTATTAGGCGCTAACAATTTGGCCGCAGGACAAAACCTGAACCCCGGAGACGCGGAGTCTGAGAAATGGCAAAGTCGCCTGATCTCTTTATACGCAAGAGCCAATTATAGTTTCAATGAGAAATATATGTTGACAGCTACCGTACGCCGGGATGGTTCTTCCAAATTTGGAACGAATAACAAATGGGGTACCTTCCCTTCCGTTTCCGTGGGTTGGAATATCACCCAAGAATCATTTATGCAAAAAGTAAACTGGCTTAACGACTTAAAGTTAAGTGTCGGTTATGGTATCACTGGTAATCAAACAGGATTGGACCCCTACAAAACCCTCGAGCTTTACGGCACAGATGGTGTATATTATGATACCGGTTCTTGGTTGCCTTCTTATAAGATCAGCCAGAACGCCAATCCGGACCTAAAATGGGAACAAACAGCGATGTTGAACATCGGACTTGATTTCTCCGTATTGGATAGCCGCCTAGGAGGTCGTATCGAATGGTATAACAAAAAGACCTCTGACATGCTTTATACCTATCCGGTACCAACCCCTCCTTATTTATATAATAAGATCATGGCAAACGTAGGTGATATGCGTAATACGGGTATCGAGCTGAGTTTGAACGCAGACGCTATCCGCACAAAGGATTTCGACTGGAACATTTCCTTGAACTTGGCTCACAATGAAAATGAGGTAACTCGTTTATCCAACGATGTATTCACGATGGATAAGATCTTATTAGGTGACGTATTCATCCGGGGTGGAAGCTCCAGTGGTACGCACGTATTGGAAGAAGGACGCCCTATCGGACAATTCTACGGTTTGGTTTGTAACGGTATTGACGAGAACGGTAGATATATCTTGGTAGATAAAGACGGCGACGGCGAGATTTCCGATCCGGCGGATTACGACTACATCGGTTCCGCACAGCCGAAATTGACTTACGGTATCACCAACTCTTTCCGTTACAAGAATTTTGACTTATCATTTTTCTTGCGTGGAACGATCGGTAATGATATATTGAATGCGACCCGCATGGCATACGCTCAATCCGGATTCCTGCCGGGAACGAATGCGCTGGACGATCCATTGACCTATACGTTAAGCGAAACTCCTAGATTCTCCAACTATTATTTAGAGAAAGGATCTTTTATGCGTCTCGACAACTTGACTTTAGGTTATAAGATCAAAGCTTTGAACGGTATCCGTGTTTATTTCACGGCACAAAACCTATTCGTTATCACGAAATATAAAGGTCTTGATCCCGAAGTCCCTATGGATTCAGGAGACGGTTTAACCCCGGGTGTAGAACCTCGTGAATTTTATCCGAAGGCACGCACATTCTCTGTTGGATTAAACTTGAATTTCTAATACATAAACAGTAACGATCATGAAAAGATTATTCAAAAATATAATATGTGCCGTACTCGCTCCGGTAGCGCTTGTCTCTTGCATGGATTTGGACGAGAACGTATACGACAAACTTCCTACCGACGAATTCGGGACAACGGAAAAGCAGATCAACGCAATCATGGCTCCGGCATATCAATCTTTGAAAAATATGCTAGCCTACGACGGTCCTTGGGGGGCGGCCGATATGACAGCCGATATCTTGATGGCACCGACACGTGTAGGTGGTGACTGGTGGGACGGTGGACAGTATATGGAACAATGTATGCATAGCTGGAAACCGAACTCTTACTCTGTAGAAAATTGCTGGGATTATTGTACGGGAGGCCTAACTACGGTTAACTCCGTATATAATATTATAGAGAAAAGCGAAGCCATGAGCGATGAGCTTAAGCTTCAATACTTGTCCGAGTTAAGAGGATTACGCGCTTTCTGGTATTATGTAATCGTAGATATCTTCGGTAACGCTCCACTAGTGACAGATTTTGAGGATACCTCCTTGCCCTCCAGCACAAGCCGTGCGGACATTTATAAATATGTGGTTAAGGAATTAACCGAGATCATCCCGAACTTGCGCTCCGATGTATCAGATGCCAGCTACGGTAAGTTTACGCAAGGTGCTGCCCGCATGGTATTGGCGAAGATGTACCTCAACGCCGAGGAATGGATCGGTGAACCGAACTGGAAAGGTGTTGTGGAGCAATGCGACGAGATCATGAAACTCGAATATATCATCGAACCGAATTGGAAAACCAATTTCGAGGTTCATAACGAGGTATCACGAGAGATCATTCTCCCGATCTGCTACAAGGCATCCGATGAGTGGGGCAACTCTATCCATCTTTGGACATTACATTATCTGGATCCCGATGTATTAGGTTTCACCGGCGGTATGTGGAACGGTATCAACGCCCAACCGGATTTTGTTCGTACATTTGATACGGAAGATCCTCGTTACGAAGGTTCGTTCTTGATCGGCCCGATGATCGACCCTAGCACGGGAGAGATTTTGAAAACGACCCTAGGACATGACTTGATCCATACGATCGACTTAAATGTAGTAGCGGGAACAGAGAAAACCGATGCGGACGGTAACTTAACCCCGTGGGGCGAAGTTCACCAAGAAGACGGCGCACGTATCAATAAGTGGGTATATGAGAAAGGCATGCAAAATACCAATATGGAGAACGATATCGCTATTTTCCGTCTGGCTGATGTATACCTAATGAAAGCGGAAGCCTTGGTTCGCATGGGCGGGGATCTCGGTGAAGCTACTCGTCTGGTAAACGCTATCCGGGAAAGGGCTTATGGTAATTCCGATCATAATTACACGAGCGTGACATTAGATGATATTTATAACGAGCGTGGTTATGAGTTGGCATTCGAATTTGTCCGCCGCCAAGATATGATCCGCTTCGGGACTTATCTGAAACCGAGATATATGAAGCCGAAACAGACTCCGGAATATCGTAAGATCTTCCCGATCCCGTTCAAGGCTTGGCAGAAGAATAATAATTTGGTTCAGAACCCGGGATATCCGGCATTCTAATCATATCAGTCTGTTTTTAATCTCAATTCTTTAGACCCCAATTCAATTATTAATCATAATATGAACAAATTTATGAAAGAGGTAAATAAACAATCCAGTCCGACTGGAATCTCTAGAAGGGAATTCCTTGGGATGGCAGCCACAGGCGCTGCCGCCCTTACGATCC
>ULOC01030421.1_pt1 | contig 12236 bp, 12 predicted proteins | sample 1952181 | NCBI WGS metagenome assembly ULOC01 (sample SAMEA4835592, study PRJEB28245) | human gut metagenome | biome: gut microbiome; material: fecal sample | place: Denmark | collected 2008
TTAATATTAGTAATACAAATTTCTCAGAAGAAACCAATCATATAGATGTGCAAGATGTTTCAATCTCTGATAAATCACAAGACTTTGTAGCTCCAGAGCAATCAGCTACAAATGACTCACCTTCTGATGATAACACTCAATCAAACACAATTTTTAACCCTAATGAACTTACATTCAATGACGCACCAGAGCCAAATTGTTTAGCACTTACAGTAAAAAAAGATTACAATTTAACAATCGTTAAGAATGTGTTTACAACAACTGGACGTCTATCTTGGAAAATTGCATTAGTTACCGCAATTATAAATATATTAAATATGTTATTTTAAAAAGCTTACCTATTTTAAGGTAAGCTTATGTTTTTAGAAATGACGCTATTTTTTTGAAAATTTTCATTATTTTATTTTCAGTTACAGCAACCAATGCATTGGCATTTTTTGTTTTATTTATTTCATATATCTGTTTGTTCATTTTTTTTGCAAGTTCTTGCATATATGTATCAAAAAATTCATTTGAACTATTTCCATTTCTTAAATCAGTTCCCATTAAATTTCTGTAATATATTGCCTTTGTTTCATATTTATCCACTTCTTCAAGCGTGGTAAGTCTTGGGCAAATTTTGTTAAAATATGTAGTAAATATAATATTTTGAGTTTCTATATATGTACTTGCAATTTTATCTTGTAATAATTTTATTTCTATTTCGTCCTGCTCTTCATTAAGTCTATTGTTATATTCCAAAATCATATCAAACGATTTTATTATTTTTCTTGTTTTTTCTTCAAATGTATCTAATAAAACATCTTCAAATTTATTACTTCCTTCGAATATAGCTTTAACAACAACTTTTTCTCCTAAAAGATAAACAATTTGATCCATAAGATTTGTCAAAAAAGGATAATATTTAGGCGTTATTGTCTTAATCCTTACCCCAAATCTCTCAATTATTTCAGGAGTTTCATCAACTGCTTTTGCAGAAATATATTGAACTGCTGCTTCATTTATTCCAATTCCATAAACTTTAAAATCAGAGAAATTACATAGTCCTATTTTCTTATTTTTTATTGTTCTTCTATCTTGCAAATAGTGGATGCACTCATGCATTATCTGTTCATTAACTGTATCTATATTAATCTCTTCATCAATATATATACTATTATTTTCGTAAATATAATTTACCTTTGAAATAGGTTTAATAATACTTGCTGTATACATATCACAATTTTCAAGTCTTAAGTAAACCTTTTCAAATTCCTCCTTCATGTTTGGAGAAGCATTTTCTAAAGCTTCTACAACATTTTTTGCAATTTTTTTAATGGATTCAATATTTAATTTTTTTATATTTACAATTCCAAGCATTTCAAGCTTTTTTACTATATTCATTTAATCCTCCATTATCTTATGTATGCTTTTAATATTTTATCAATAGCACATATACATGTCAATAATTTTTGAAAATTTTATGTCACTATCGTTACTATATAATACAATAAAATACCTCCATAATAGTTATTAATACGAAGTAGTCCTTCTATAACTCGTACCTTTTATTGTTCCTGGTACAAAGGATAATATACGCTATTATGCATTAAACTTAAATAAAAATCAAATTTTATTCTCTATTTTCACAACTGCTATATGAAGGATAAATGAAAAGAAATAAGACAGGAGTTTTATGTAAATATTTCAAAATTGATATTACTTTCTCCTGTCTTGTTTCTATACATTTAATAATTTAAATTATCTATTTTATTATACATCCGCTTTTCTATGAACGTGGAATATAATAAATAATTTTAATTACATCTGATGGAAGTGCTCCATGATTTTTCACATATTCATTTGCATCCCATATGATTTGTTTATTATTTGAAATTGTTAGTCCATAATCAGATAATTTATTTTTATCTGTACATTCAAATAATATTTTTTCAACATCCTTACCATTTTCATTAACAATATAAGTTGCTTTAATTGGGCACTCACTTGTTATCTTTATAGCATCAGATGCTTCATCTAATGTAACTACGCCTTCTTCACTTATAGTTGTTTTTTCAGTACCTGTTGCTTCTGCTGCAATTTCATCAAATGCTTTTAATAAACCATCTGCATCTTTAGCATCATGACATTTTCCATCTGTTGCAATTTTCTTTAAAGAACTAGCATTATAGCCATTTCCAAATCCTATTGAATAAATATCATCAACCATTCCTTCTAGTGTATCATATTTTTTTCCATTATAAGCATCATTGAAACCTCCATCAGCTAAAACAATTACAATATTTTTCTTTGTGTTGCTTAAATATTTTTCTTTATTATTAATAATCAAATTATAAGCAGGTACTATATTCGTTCCAAGTCCGCCTTGTTCATCACTAATTGTGATGTTATCTACAGCTGTTATTAAATTAGCATTTGAAGTTGAGTTTGTTCCTACAGATATGGCTCCTGTGTCAATTGCTTTCTCTTCAAATGTATAATAATTATTATCTGATGCCTTTACAACTTCTACCCAATTTCCGTTAACTTTTGCCCATCCGCCATAAACTTTGTTTTTATCTACTTTATCTTTTAACACTTTTAATGTTACTTTATTTTGATTACTTGGAGTATTAAATGTTATAACTCTCATATCTGTATTTTTACCATTTTGTTTAGCAATAAATTTTTTGATAGCTTCTTTTGCATCATATAATTTTGTTTTATTTCTATCAGATGGTGCTACTGGGCAATACGAATTTCTATTTGCATAAGTTTTGCCAGCTGTAGGTTCATTCATACTTGATGAATTATCAACTACGAATATAATATTTAAATCAGTACCTTTTCTTCCTTCTTTAAATTCATTATATTTAACTGTAATTTCTTTAACTTTAGTATTTGCATCACTTGTTTTTGTCTTATTTCCTTCTGTTAAAACTGCTTTATTTTTTACTGTTTTTCCGATATAATCTTCTGCTGTTCTAGCTTTAAAAGTAATTGTTTTTGTAACAACTTTGTTATTGTTTGATGCAGCTTCAAGTTCAATATTCCATTTTAATGTTTGTATGTTATTAGCATTTGTTGTAATATCAGGTTTAATATTAGCTGAATTTTCAACATAAGTTGTTTCTTTTAGCTCATCTGTTACAGTTACCGTACTTGAAACATATCCTTTATTTGTTACAGTAATTTTATAATCAATTACTTCTCCAACTCTAACTTGTGCTGTCGCTGTTTTATTGATTTCTACTTCAGATTTACCATAGTAAACTTTTATTAAGTTTTCTCCATTTATTGCCTCAACTGGCATAGCATTTTTCTCGTCATTGAATTCATAATATCCAAGATATTGATATTCGCCTATTTCATCTGGTTTTTCAAATGGAATTTCTTCCCCTAGAAGTACTGTTCCAGTTGCATCAGCTTTTATTTTTGTATCATGTACTCCATTAAAATAATACTCTACTTTGTAGTTTACTTCTGGAATTTTTTCATAGTATATGTTTATTATGTTTTCAGTTTCATCTGCACTTATTGTTATGCTCTCTGGATTTGAAGATATATATTTATATCCTTCGATATTAACTATTTCATCTTTTGCCTTTATAACATCTTCAAATGTAGCCTGATCCGTCTTAGCACTTCGTAACACTTGATATGTATCTTTTTCTAAGTAGTTTACAGTATATTTTAAGTCTGTTCTCTTTGTATAGTATAGGTTGATTACATTCTTACTTTCATCTGTTACAATAACTATTCTATCTGGATCAGCAAGTTTATATGTGTATCCAGGTATTTCAATTTTTTCTTCCATTGCTGTTATTACGTCAGCCAATGTTGCTTCTGCTGTTTTTCTAGTTTTTAATACTTTATATGTATCTAATTCTAAGTAGTTTACTGTATATTTTAAGTCTGCTCTCTTTGTATAGTATAGGTTAATTACATTCTTGCTTGCATCTGTTCTAATTATTATACTATCTTTTTCAGCTCTTGAAAAAGCATATCCATCTATATCTATAATTTCATCCTCTGAATTTATAATGTTTCCTGCTTCAATATCATCAACATTTTTTGGTTTACTTATAATATTGGTAGTTCCTTCTTCAATATAGTTTACTGTATATTTAGAAACATCTCTTACTATCTTTTTATTAGCTAAAGATGTACTTGCACTTAAAGATACAGTATTCCATGCTACAGTATAATCTTCTCCAACTAAAACATTTTCTATATGTTCTACTCTTTCTGAAACATATTCCTGATTTGGAACATTATTATTTGTTGTCTCTGTTGTTGTACCTGTATTGGTAGAACCTGATGTAGTCGTATTCGCTCTATTATCTGTATTTGAAACACCATTATTGTTTGATAAATTATTTTCTGTATTTTCCGTTGTTGAATTTGTGTTTTCTATATTTGGTGTAATAGCATTTTCAAATTTTGTATCTTGCATTTGATTTGTATTATCATTTCTACTTATATCATTTGCTTGATCAGCTTGTGCTCCACCATGAGAAAACGCCTGTGACTTATCTTCATTTCCTCTTGTAAAGAAATATGTACTTACAGCAATCACCGCAATTAAAGCCACAATAATTAAAGAAATTATAAGATTTCTTTTACTCTTATAGCTGAGTTTTGCTTTCATTTCATTGCCCCCTTTTTGGTATTTTACATTTTAACACTCTCTGGCTTTAGTAATTAGTCTATTACTTCTACCATTCTTACATGTAATTAAAGTAATTTCCCTCGTTTCAGGATCAACACTATTTACACATGTAACATCATTTGGATCAATAATATATTGACTAAATACTTCATATTCTATTGTTTTTCCTGATAAATCTGTCATTTGAATTTTATCTCCATTCTTCAATTTATCAGTAGCTCCAAACATGGTATCATCAATATTATTATGTCCTGCCATAGTGAAATTTCCTATATCATTTACATTGTTTCCCCAAAATTTTGTTATAGAAATTTTCATTGATTTTTCATTTGTTACATCCAAAATCGGATATTCAATTCCAATCTTTGGTATTGAAATAATTCCAACCACATTATATCCATAATACTGTGCTTTTACTTGTTTCTTTTCAGAATCTTTTTTTGCACTATTTATCTCAATCTGTGTCCTTACATCACTTATAACTTCTTTAACATTATTCTCATTAATGTGATTCTTTGTATATTTAATAATAATTAATGTTAAAGTAGTCACAAATAACAATATCAATATTACCAAAATAATATTATAAATCTTACTTTTCATCTTTTTTGTTTTTAACTTTCAAAATCACAATAGCTATAATAGCTACTAATAAAATACCTGCAATTATAAATAATATTACGTTATCATATGTTATTGGTAATTTTGATGTTTGTTTAATAACTATATCCTTATCTTCATATGAAGGAGTATATTCATCACTACAATTCATTACTTGTAAATCAATTATAGTACCTTCTTTTGAATCTTTTTGTATCCAAACTAAATATTGATCACCTTTCTTTGAATCCTCAGGTTGCTCAATTGTATAGTTTTCTACTTTTTGCCAATTTTTATCATTTTCACTTGGTTTTAAAGATGTATATAATTCTTTAAAATTGTTGTATAAAGAAAGTTTTTCTATCATACTTCTTTCGCTTGAACTATTTAAGTCTTTAATTAATTGTGCTAGTTTCTCTGTATTGCTTCCAGCCGTTATTTTAACAAGTTTATACATATAAGAACTTTCCTTATCATCAGTTATTTTTATCGTTCCTATAGTATGATTAATTTTTACTCCATCCTTGTTTGTTTCTGTAGGCAATTCTTTTTTTCCAATTTCTATGTTTATCTTTTTCGTAATTTGATTTAAGTCCTGAATATCTTCCTCACTTAATGCACTACTTAGTTCAATTTTTACCGTCTTTTCCTCTGTATTTTCTTTTTTTACAAATAAGTATGTTTCATCTTTATCTTTGAAATAAGTATTATATATATTCTCATCTATGTACGCTATATTATTTCCATTCTCTTCATCTTTTGCAGAATCCATATAAGCAAGGCTTTCGTCATCTACATTAGAATTATTTGAAAATGCAAATTCAAACTTTTCTTCAGCTAATCCTGATATATATAATATATATTCATTTTTATTCTTTAGTTTAATGATTTGGATTTCCTCACTTTTTGCAAGTGAATTAACTTGAAGTAATGTTATTAATACCATTAAAAAAATGATACAAACCATCATCTTCTTAAAAAAAGCTTTCTTCATTTTTCTTCCCCCTTCTTTTTTATTTAAGCCTTTCTTTTTGCATCGCCATTATATAATATTTTGGAATTATTGTAAACAGATTGCGAAAATTTTAAACAGGTTTTTTCCAATTATATTTACATTTTATCACATAATTTAAACTTTTAATAAAACTATCGTACGTATAGATATAGGAAAGTCATTTTTGTAAACATTCACTGTTATATATAATTTATATTTATTCTTCATTAAATATATGTTGTAATATCTTTATAATTACACATTTAGAAAGTAAAAATAATTAAAACAAAGCGATTTACATCGCTTTGTTTCTTATAATCTATTTTATTGAAGTTGTTTTGAATTTCAAATTTTATTCTCTATTTTCACAACTGCTACTGCAATTATTTTGCATATTGTTCATATAAAATTTTTTCTCTGCAAGTTTGTCTTGCACTCCACGAAGTGCTTCTCCAAATCTTTGGAAGTGAACAATTTCTCTTTGCCTTAGGAAACGAAGTGGATCAATAACATCTGGATCATCCTTGCACAAATCAATTAATTTTTCATATGTTGCCCTTGCTTTTTGTTCTGCTGCCACTATGAAAGTACAACATTTAAATTTTCCAATGTATTTCAATGGTTTTCTTTTTAGTTACTGGGTCTTTCTGTCCAACAGCTATATAGTAAATTAAATTTTCTACCATATCTCTTGTTAATTCTGTTACATTGGTATATTTTTCTAATATTTGTTTTTTACTTCTTAAAGTATATTGTTCATTATCAAGTTGTTGTAACTTCTGTTTTTTTTCATTTAATATTTTTTCAAGATTTTCTTTTTCTTTATTAAAATTTTGATTAAATTCTAAAAATTGGTTTTGAGTTATTATCTCATTGACTTTATCCATATATAAATTTTGTATGATTTTTGACTTCTTATCAATGGTTGTCTGATACTGTAAAATCTCTTTTTGTAATTCTTCCTTTTCATTTTTAAACTGTTTCAAAATGATATTTTCTTCTAATTTGTCAATATTCAAGTATTGTTCTATCAACGAATTCAACTCTTTTAATACAGTTCTTTTCAGTACATTTTCTGATATAAAACTTCCTATACAACACGATTTATCAACTTGTCTTGTTGGGCATCTTAAATATTTATCTTCACGTGTTTTACTAGTTTTTAAGGTATAACCACAATATTTGCATTTGCATTTTTTTGCAAATAGACCTATTTTTCCTCCTCCAAACGGTTTAAAGTTATCATTAATTTTATTTTGTACACTATTCCATAAATCCATATCAATGATAGGCTCATGTGTTCCTTTGACTATAACCCATTCTTTTTTTGGTTTAGGCTTGTTTTTCTTACTTTTATATGAAATACTTCCATACTTGCCTTGTACCATATTACCAATATACATTTCATTTGTTAGTACATGTGATATAGAAGAATATTTCCAAAGTGTTTCCAATTTATCTTTCGGCCTTTTGTATTTAACACCTTGCTCCAGTTTATATTGTGTAGGGTTAGGTATTCCTCTATTATTTAATATTCTTGCTATTGCTGTTTTACCTGTCCCCTGACTATATAATGAAAATATTTCTCTTACAACTTCTGCTGCAATCGGATCAATTATTAAATGTCCTTCTTGTTGAGGGTCTTTTCGATAACCATATAGTGGTGTTCCTCCAGTATATTGTCCTTTTTGTCTTTTACTCTTTAATACAGATTTTATATTTTCTGATAAATCTTCTAAATACCATTCATTGACTAAACCGTTTATCTGTCTTGATTTTTTATTTCCTTTTATGTCTGTATCTGCATTATCCACTAACCCAATAAATCTTATTCCCCATTCCATAAACAACCCATTTATGTATTTTTCTACTAACTCTAGTTCCCTTGTAAATCTGCTTTGACTTTTACATAGAATAATATCTATTTTCTTTTCTTCTGCCAATTTTAATATTTTATTAAATTTAGGTCTATTTCTATCAGCTCCTGTATAGTCATCATCACTATACACACCTTGTATCTCCCAGCCTTGTCTTATTGCATATTCAGTTAACATCAACTTTTGATTTTGGATACTTGTACTATCATCCTCCTCATTTTCTTTATCCCTATCTTCTTCTGATAGCCTGCAATAGATTGCAACTCTTAATTTTTTACTTTCCACATTTTCTTTAATACCTGTAATTTTCTCATTCGACAATACGCTATATGGAAGTGTTTTATCAAGTACTTCGTTCATTTTATTTTCATTTCCTCCTATTTAAACTTCAATAAAATGAACCAATATTATGCTATAATTTTTCAACATAATATTGGTTCTGTAAATTGCTTTTTAGAAATTATCTATTAATAATTAAATTAATCATTTTTTGCCAAAGAATATTAAATCGCTCTTTTCTCTCTTTTTCGTTAGTTGAAGTAAATATATTTATTATTTCCACAATAATTAATCACCTCATTTAATGATATTCCTCTGCTATTTTTTTATTCCAATTTTCACCATATTTTATCTTAATAATTATCTTACTAAAAGACTTATGTTTCTAGTTTTTGTATAAACGGATTTTATCATTTTTATCCTATCTTTCCTCATCATCTTTAAAAACAATGTCTTTTTCATAATCTTGATAAAACTTTTCTAAATACTGTTTATTTTGCAATCTTTCTATATTTTTTAGTTTAAATAAATAAATTTTTAATACTTTATTTTTTATTCGCACATAACATATTCTCCTTCTTTTTTATTTTAAAATCTATCTAATAATTTGATTTTTTCTTTATATATGTGCTAAAAACTTAAAATACTACTCTAAAGTCAATATTATTATTGACCATTCTTCTAATATCGTATATAATTACAAAAAAGGAGGGGATTATATGAATAAAAAGATGAGAATTATAATCAGTATAATCGTTGTTATTTTAATATTAATCGGTGTAAGCATATATTATTTTTATTATTATCAGAAACCATTAGGAGATCCAAATACAGAAAAATTAAAAAATGCAATTAGAAGTATCGAAAACGACACTGAGAGAGCAACAATGATTAATATGTTTTGGGGAGATAATATTCTAACAGATGAAGAATTAAAAAGCTTATATTAATAAAATATAGAAAGAGGGTATCTATTTTAAGATACCCTCTTAAATGTGTGAGCAGTAGTTAGCATCTACGAATAAATTCTAATTTTGTTTATAATTTAATACATCCAACACATAATGCGCATACCAACTGACGTATATCCGCGGTATCCAACGGTGTAAGTTCCTGGTTTCGCATTTTTTATATGGAAATAATATCCATCACCATTTCCCGTTGTTGGATTAACAGTTACGCCATTATCAAAGTAATCTTTTCCAGCGGGGCTTTTGAAAGTCAAAAAAGCCCATGAATTATTAGAAGAAGATTCTACTTTAAACGTAACTCCTATAGTACCTCTGAGAGAGGTTTTGATTTTGAAATTTCCTTCAGAACTTTTGTCTAACCACACACTTTCATATGTAGTTGCCCGAGCTGCCAAAGACTCTTCGTCTACCATAGAGGCAGGTATCGCTGTAATAGTAATATCGTCATCTTGATGGATAATAAATTCTCCATCAGCCAAATTTTCTTGTTCTTCTGCCGCTGATACATTAGCTGCAAAAGCATAAAAAGGCATACCAAAACATAAAACCGTTGTCATAAGAATAGCTAAAAATTTTTTCATGTTAATTCCTCCATAATGTCATTAAAACTACTCACACATTATATTACCATTGAGAAAATATTTCTCAAATAGTAACTAAATATATTGCTTTACAAAATATATTTTGTATAATACATTTTGTCGTTAAAGTCAATATATATGTAAAATTTATGTATTTAATTTTATGTTGTACTATCGAAGTAGCAGCATCTGCTGCCAAGTCTTCCTGCAAGTTTGCAATAGGATCTCCTTTGCACGCTAAGCAATTTGCATTAAACGCCATTCCTGCTGCTGATTGAGGATATACATCTACTCCATGGTCTGTATAATATGCTCCAAGTCCAGCACGTTCAAGCTCTTCTGCACTACATCCTTTAGTTAATTGATGCACAATTGAACCAACCATTTCTAGGTGAGCTAATTCTTCTGTACCAATATCATTTAAAATTGCCTTTGATTTTTGATCTGGCATACCAAACCTTTGTGACAAATATCTAAGAGATGCAGCAAGTTCTCCATCAGGACCACCATATTGAGATATGATAAATTTTGCAAGTCTCGGATTTGAACATTTTATATTTACAGGATATTGTAATACTTTATTATAAGTCCACATTAAAATCACTCCTTTCCCAAGGCCATGGCTCCTCTAGCCATCTCCATTTATTGCATGGGCAATAGATAGATAATGGTCCAAATATTTTTTGATATTTTTCTTTTACCTGATTATATTGATTACAATATTCTCTGTGTAAACATAGTGCTTTTTGATCACTTGGATGTGTATCCAAATATTCTGCGAGTTCAACGATTGCAAAATTCAAACATTTCATTTGCCTCATCATTTCTTCTCGTACAGCATCTCTATTGTTACAGCACTCGTCTGTATTGTTTGAACAATTGCAATTTAGTTCATTAGACAAGCTTGATGCATTATATCCAAATGCAGCATTTATTCCTTCAGGAGTATAATTACAATTCATACTATCCATCATTTTGCCACATCCACAATTTCTGTTTTCAGTATTTTCTTCCATTATCTATTACACCCCTCTCCTATTTCATTTCTTGCTCTTAAATAATCATTAAATTCCATACTTTGCCCAGGTCTATAAGGACTTACAAGTTCAGGGAAAATTGTTCCCATTTTTAGTCCACAACATGGTGTAAATGTTTTATCCATATATTGCATTGGAACATAACTCTGTGCAAGCATTGGATTATTTGGAAATAAATTCATATCTTCATCAAATCCACATCCACAACTCATACTGTTATCCATTTTCTGATAATAACATGGTGTATTACTGTATTGAACTGCATTTTGATTTACATCATCACAAACATTTTCTAATACTTGATTATCAATATTGTTTTGATTGCAACATCCACAGTATCTATTATATCTTGTATACATATTTTTGCCTCCTTTTAATATTACTATATTACATATTATGACAAAAAAATAGAAGTGTGATACTTGAGTTCACACTTCTTAATTAATCTTATTCAATCTATATTTTTAAAATTCCACCAATTGTTTTATTCATTAAATGGTTGTTTTCATCAGTTAAAATTGATGCTCCACCTGCTACAGCAACTAAATCTCCTTTTTTAACTACTCCAACTTTTTCAGCTATTTCAACACCATCTTTAATCATATCTTCTATAGAATCTTTTGTCTCTACATAGATTGGTCTAACACCAAAGATTAAAGCAAGTTGTTTATATATTGTTTTATTATCTGTTATAGCATATATTGGACATTTTGGTAAAAATCCAGCTAAGTTTTTAACTGTTCTACCTGTATGTGTATACGCAAATATTGCTTTTGCATCCATTCTCATTGCTGTTAAACATGTAGAATAATTTAAGTTATATTCATAATCTTCTTCATTTAGATCATATTCTCTGTTTTTAAATCTCTTCCAATATTTAATTGAACCTTCAACTGCTTTTGCAATTTTATCCATTGTTTCAACACATTGAATTGGATATTTTCCAGCTGCTGATTCTGCTGAAAGCATTATGGCACTTGTTTGATCATAAATAGCATTAGCAACATCACTAACTTCTGCTCTTGTTGGTCTTGGGTTATTTACCATAGACTCTAACATTTGAGTGGCTGTTACTACTGGTTTTCCAGCTTGGCAACATTTTCTAATAAATTCTTTTTGACGAATTGGAACTTCTTCCATTGGAATTTCAACACCTAAGTCACCTCTGGCAACCATAATTCCATCTGCTACTTCAAGAATTTTATCAAAGTTGTCAATACCTTGTCTATTTTCTATTTTAGCTATA
>ULOC01017000.1_pt1 | contig 12234 bp, 7 predicted proteins | sample 1952181 | NCBI WGS metagenome assembly ULOC01 (sample SAMEA4835592, study PRJEB28245) | human gut metagenome | biome: gut microbiome; material: fecal sample | place: Denmark | collected 2008
TTGACTGATGTTCATACGTCGTAATGTTATAAGGTTTAACAAAATGAAATCTTTTGTATCTGCAAAGTTATGCTTTTTCGTCGCATGGCAAAATGTTTCGGCCGGTTTTTGTGCTAAATAATGATAAAATGTATAGTCTCTCATTTCGGTATTGCAAAACTCACGGGAATTTCCGTTCTTTGCATAGAATAAGCTTAAATCCTGCTATATGCTCACAAAATTAAAATTGAACCGCTTCAAAGATACCCAATTCGCCAATCTGATGACGAAACGTATCTTTAATGTCTTGTTGGTTGCCAATCCGTACGATGCATTTATGCTGGAGGATGACGGTCGGATAGACGAAAAGATCTTTATTGAATATATGAACCTCAGCCTGCGTTATCCGCCGCGTTTCACGCAGGTTTCTACGGAAGAAGATACCTGGAGACAACTGGGAAATACAATGTTTGATCTGGTAATCTGTATGCCCGGATCCGACAACAGCGATACGTTTGATATCGGACGTCAGATCAAGGAGAAATATCCGCATATTCCGCTGGTCGTTCTGACTCCTTTTTCCCACGGCATTCGGGCGCGTATGGAACATGAAGATCTGAGTATATTTGAATATGTATTTTGCTGGCTGGGAAATACGGATCTGCTCTTGTCCATCATCAAGCTGATCGAGGATAAGATGAATTTGGAGCATGATATCAATGAAGTTGGCGTTCAGATGATCCTGCTGGTGGAAGATTCCATCCGTTTCTATTCTTCTGTCCTGCCGAATCTTTATAAGTTTGTCCTCACCCAGAGTCAGGAGTTTGCCACGGAAGCTCTGAACGAACATCAGCGGACGTTGCGAATGCGCGGCCGTCCCAAGATTGTACTTGCCCGTTCGTATGAAGAAGCAATGGACCTCTATGAAAGATTCAAGAACAATATTCTGGGAATTATTTCCGATGCCCGTTTCCCCCGTGAAGGGGCCGTTGATCCGCTGGCCGGCATTAAACTGCTGGGAGAGATTCGCAAGAGTGATCCTTACATGCCGCTGATTCTTCAGTCGGCAGAGGAGAGCAACCGTGCCTATGCTTCCCGGCTTGAAGCTTCTTTCATCGATAAGAATTCCAAGAAAATGAATATCGATTTGCGGGATGCTGTTTCGCGGAATTTCGGTTTCGGCGATTTTATTTTCATTAATCCGCGTACGATGGAGGAAGTAGCCCGCGTTCATAATCTGAAGGAATTGCAGAATGTTATATTCTCTGTTCCGGCAGAGTCCCTGCAATACCATATTATACGCAACCATGTATCCCGCTGGCTTTATTCCCGGGCTATTTTCCCTGTGGCCGAATTCCTGAAGCAGATTCGTTGGGAAGGTCTGCAGGATATCGACGCTCACCGGAAGATTATTTTCGAAGCCATCGTGAAATACCGCAAGATGAAAAACCAGGGAGTGGTGGCTGTGTTCCAGCGCGACCGTTTCGACCGCTATTCTCACTTTGCACGCATTGGTGACGGATCGCTGGGAGGAAAGGGACGTGGTCTGGCTTTCATCGACAACATGGTGAAGCGTCATCCTGAATTTTCGGAGTTTGAGAATGCTTCAGTAGTTATTCCCAAGACCGTGGTGCTGTGTACCGATATCTTTGATGAGTTCATGGATACGAATCTTCTTTATCAGCTGGCTTTGAGTGATGCCGATGATGATACCATTCTGAGAGCCTTTCTGAAAGCCAAACTGTCCGACCGTCTGGTGGAAGACTTCTTTGCTTTCTTCGATGTAGTGAAAGCTCCGATAGCCATCCGTTCGTCCAGTCTTCTTGAGGATTCGCATTACCAGCCGTTTGCCGGTATCTATTCCACCTATATGATTCCTTATCTGGAAGACAAATATGAAATGCTCCGTATGCTGAGTGATGCGATAAAAGGTGTGTATGCTTCGGTTTATTATCGTGACAGCAAGGCTTACATGCAGGCCACCAGTAACGTCATCGACCAGGAAAAGATGGCCGTTATTTTGCAGGAGGTAGTCGGAACCCAGTATGGCGACCGTTATTATCCGGCCATATCGGGAGTGGCCCGTTCCATCAACTATTATCCGATCAATGACGAAACGGCTGAAGAAGGTACCGTCAGTCTGGCACTGGGACTCGGCAAGTATATCGTTGACGGCGGACTGACTTTGCGTGTCTGTCCGTATCATCCGGACAAGGTGCTTCAGACCAGTGAAATGGAAATAGCCCTGCGCGAAACGCAGACCCGTTTCTATGCGCTTGACTTGAAGAACAACGGACATAACTTCTCGCTTGATGACGGATTTAATCTCCTGAAGCTTACCGTAAAGGATGCCGAAAATGACGGTGCCCTCGATTATATTGCTTCCACCTACGATCCGTATGATATGGTGATCCGTGACGGAATCTATCCGGGCGGCCGTAAACTGATTACTTTTGCCAATATCCTTCAGCATGATGTCTTTCCTCTGGCACGCATTCTTCAGCTTGCCCAGCAATACGGACAGGCAGAAATGAGGCGTCCTGTAGAGATTGAGTTTGCTGTTAACTTCGATGCGCGTACCAAGAGCGGTGTCTTCTATCTGCTTCAGATTCGTCCGATGGTCGATGTGAAGGCCGGACTTGATGAAGATCTTACCCAGATACCTGATGACCAGTTGCTGCTGAAGAGTGAAAATGCCCTGGGACATGGTATTATGGAAGATATCAGCGATGTGATCTACGTGAAGACGGAAGGCTATTCGGCTTCCAATAACCAGTTGATTGCTTATGATATAGAGAAGCTGAACCGCCGTTTCCTGGATGAAGGGAAGCATTATGTGCTGGTAGGGCCCGGCCGGTGGGGCAGCAGCGATACGTGGCTGGGGGTACCGGTCAAATGGCCGCATATCTCAGCGGCCCGTGTCATTGTGGAAGCCGGACTGACTAATTATCGGGTAGATCCCAGTCAGGGAACTCACTTCTTCCAGAATCTGACTTCATTTGGAGTGGGGTATTTCACCATTAATGCCTATATGAATGAAGGTATTTACAATCAGGAATTGCTGAACTCCATGCCGGCTGTGGAGGAAACGAAGTTCCTGCGCTGGGTACATTTTGACCGTCCGCTGACTGTGAAGATGGACGGCCGCAAGAAACTGGGAGTCGTGGTACTGCCGGAAGAAGAATAAGAACGAAAGAAGCTGTTATATAATAAGGAGGCGGGCAAATGTCGGTGGATGTTTGCCCGCCTCGGGCTTTTAAAAAAAAGACTTCGACGAATGCAATAAAACGTTTCGGCGTTCGAAGGAAAAGAATTCGACGTTTTTTAAAAAGCTCGAAGGGGAACAGGCACCGTGAAAAAGTGTATTTGGAATAATTTTCTAAAATAAGAAAAAAAGATCAAAAAATGTCCGTAATGTTTTGTCTGTTTTTCATATGATGTGAAAAATAGAACAAAAGTCGCAAGGATAGACCTTGTAGGTGTATTTATTTCCCTCTTACTTTGCACCCGATTTGAAAAGGAATAACTATTCATTAATTATTAAACATTATTTCATCATGAAAAAAACATTATTTATTGGCTTATTCTCTATTGCTTTGGCCGGAGGTGTGCTGACTTCCTGCAGCAACGATGATGATTCATCTGTCGTATCTCCGATCACACAGACTAAAACTTATGCGGATGCCAGCGGGCTGACTCTTACATATAGCGGTGCTCCTATGCTGGGCAAGCAGGTTGTCTTTACACCGGATGCAAATGACATTACCAAGGCAACGTTGACTTTATCAGGTGCTCAGACAACTTCTCCGTTGAGTGATAATGCTTCCGGTCTGGCTACGGCAGGTGTCATTCCGGGCGAAGTAAGTACTACCATTGATGTAGACCTGACAATTAAAAACGATACGGTAACCTTTGCCGGAGAAGAAAACCGGGGAGGATATACTTTGAAATATCAGGGATCAGCTACCGATGCTTCTTTGAATCTGGCCTTGAATGTGACTTTTGTTGAAACTACCTGGACCAATACTTCCTGGCAATTGCTTCCTCCGGGAAATCTGTTCAGTGGTGATCCGATGCAGCCAATCCATGTGAAATGGGATGCAGATCCATTTGATTTTAATGGATCTCCTTATGAAATTCAGTCATTGATTTCTTTGGCTATTAGTATGACTCAAATTGAAGGAAACACCATTCCTAAAATGCTTTGTGGAGTATTAAATAAGGTAACTTTTCTTTCTGACGGAAATGTTCAGGCTGAATACAAGGATTCGCTGAATGCAACAGAGTGGAAGACTTCACCTTTGAATCTGGCTACTTATACTGTGCCTGAACCCAATAAGATCCGTTTGTTCCTGAATCCGGCACAAATTGCAGCAACAGCTTCCGGTAAGAGCCGTGCCGGTATGACGGATGTTCTTTCACAGCTGATGGCTGCTGTTACTCCGATGCTTTCCGAAGGAATTCTGATTACTTTGGACAAAGGTGAAGAAGGTGTGCTGAAAGCTTATCTGGATATAGAAACTCTGCTCCCGATTCTGAAGATCGTAGCACCGCTCTTTGAAGATGAAACAGCAGTGGAACAGATTCTTTCTATGTTGAAAGCTCAGGCTGGTGAGATGGCCGGAATGGTTGATGTATTCTTGAAGCCGGCTCTGGTTGCGATGCCGCAGATTATTGGTTCAACAGAAACCATTCAGATTGGTATCAAGATGCAGGCCGCTCAATAAAACAATAAGAAAAGACCGCAGCCGTTTCCGTTTGAGGAGAGGCTGCGGGCTTTTTTGTATTCTTACGTGTCGGATCTTTCTGCTCAGAAAGCATATCCGAATCCGAAATTCAGATAAATGGGATACATGGCGAATGAGATTGTCTGGAAATCTTTCTGGAAAATATCATTCAGTCCCCATGTCAGGTCGGCGAAAACTTTCAGATGCTTGAATGCTTTCCAGTCAGCACCAGCCTGTACACCCCATTGAAAATGATTCATATCATTATGGAAATCATATGTTGCAATAGCACCGTCCGTGAATACAATCTTCTGTCCCGTAGGGTTTCCTTCCCGAAGATAGCCTTCATATACTTCACCGGAAAAATCCCCGTCCATCAGATACGAGAAATAAGGGCCCAGCTTGACACTCCATCTTTCGCCGAATTTGTGGGTGGCCAGTAAAGGAATGGTTACCAGTGAACTTCTTAATTTGGTCCGTACACCGCCGGTCCAGTTTCCTTTCAACCGGTTCCCGTCGCTGCCGATGATCTCCATTCCGTAGTTTTTCACCGTAGCCCGTGTCGTCATGTTTTTATTTTCCAGTCTCAGTCCGGTGGTCAGTCCCCATTTCTTTTCTGCCCCGAACCATTTGATCGCATTTCCCTCCAGCATGATGGCAAGCATGGGATTATACGAATCAATACTTCTGATTTCAGCTGGCAAAGGCAGGGGAGAACTTCCTCCGATACTGATACCTGCCCGGACTTCGTATTCCCATCCGTGCAGGGCTGCATTCAGCAACGTCTGATTCTCGTTCTTTTGGGCATAAAGACAGCTTCCGGCAGTAATTATGGCAGCTGTCAGTGCAAGTAAATATCTTTTCATATTCTTGTCAGATTCTGTTTTATGGATCTTGAGTGATCCGTCCGTTTATTCAAAAATCAGTTCCATCTCGTCAATAAGCAGCGTACTTCCCGGTGCACCTTCAAAAGAAGCCCCGTCTTTGCTGGAAGACATGACAATGCCCAGACTGTATTTCCCTTCGGCCAGTTTCTGTGCATCTACTCCCTTTCCGAAGGAATCATAATCAAAGTTGAGGCTGAAGCTGGTCCATTCATCTGTTTCGTGAACATCCTTGATGCGTGCCACAGCTACCATATCCGGATGAGTATATCCGTTGGACGGCAAACTTCCGTCGAGCATGCTTGTTCCGTTGCTGTTGTCAAAGAAGAACGCATAGATGTCAAAAACATCTTTTTGATCCGTATATGCGCCATTGGCAAAGAACTGTTCGCCCGCCTTATACTTATAATATCCTGTCAGGCGGATCGGTTTGCTATAGAAAGGTATTCCGAACTTGGTTGCCTTGAGCGGAGCAGTCAGAGCGTTTGTCAGGTCAAACTGCCCGATAAACAAGTTTCCGGCTGCGATCGGCATGCCCACAAGGCTTCCCAGGCTTCCTGTACTCCGCGTAACCAGTTTCAGGCATTTCCCGTTCCATCCGTTATCATCCTGTGTAGTCGGATAATCTTTAGCCGCAGCCTGGCTGACCGCCAGAGCATATCCTCCGTTTCCGCTTGCCCAGGTAAGCGAATGCTCTCCCTGCTGTTCATAGAATACATAATAATTGCCCGAAGTCTTGACATTTTCAAAATGATATACCGTCGGTATGTTGGTCGAAGTCTGTTCCGTGACCGACACACTGTAAGTGCGGTGCCATTGTCTGTCTTCCGAAGTCACGGTATATCTCACTGGGGAAGAGAAGTCATGAATGCTCCCGCTTTCCGGACTGATGGTTGCCCCCGGAGTCATTTCAAAAGTCGGTGCGAGGCTGGAAAGGTCAGTACCTTCCTTCACCTTTATTTCTATGGGATAGGCATTCAACTCATCGCTGTAAGGCAGTCCAACTTCAATGGTATTGCTTGCCAGACAGTCCACAGGCAAGAGAGAGCAGGCCGTGATGTCAGCTTCTGCATTGGGAGCCTCTTCCTGGATACAGGAGTTCAGCGTCAGTCCCAGCAGGAAGGTTCCAGCCGTTGTTACATACGTTTTTTTCATACTTTAATCTGTTAGTCTGTTTAGTTTATCCATTATTGCGATATTCCAGTGGGCTCATACCCACGTTCCGCTTGAAATACTTTCCGAAGAACGACATATTTGCAAAGTTCAGTGAATCTGATATGTCCTGTATGGACAGATTAGTAGATTTCAGCTGCGATTTGGCATCCATGATTACCATGGATGAAATGATGTCCACACATGTCTTTCCGGTAACTTGCTTCACAGTCGTGCAAAGGTGAGCATGCGTGATACCCAGTTTCTCGGCATACCAAGCTACATTTCTTGTCTGGTTATAATGTTGCATGACCAGCTGTCCGAAGTTCCGGCAGATTTGTTCACTCTTTGAAACAGGACTCTTGTCCGTATTCTTATTCTTATATAATATGGATACACCTTTATGTATATCCGCATACAGATTGGGAGCCATTTCCGTTCGCATCTTCTCGGGAAAAGTCTCATACATCCGGATCAGCAGTTTCAGGTAATCCTGCATAACACTTGCTCCCTCCGGTTTCAGCGAGAGGACAGGATGCCCCAAAGTCAGATAAATGGAATCCAGCATTGCTCTGGTCTGATTGCTTTCCTCAATGTATTTGGAAGAAAAGCCCAGAAAATAGATTTTCAGATTCCCGTCCACACGATAGATCTGGAAGATACTTCCCGGAGTAAGCGTAATGATGTCGTTGGGGCGTACCTCAATACGGTTCAGGTTCACTGAGGCATCCACTTCTCCGTCCATGCAGAGCACAAAGATTTCACATTTCAGTCTCACCGGGTAATTGGTGTAGAGGCTGAGCAGTTCCTTGCTGATATCCGTACCGATCAGCCAGGGTTCAGGTAAATCTATTTTAGGCAATTCTTTTTCCATGTCTCTTTTTGTTTGAAAATATTTCATTTGCAAAGTTAGCCAATTTGAAATATCGGCTATAAAGTAATGCTATAAAATAACATAAAACAGAGAAAATCGGTGTGTTATGTCTTTCTTGAAAAGGCAAAGATAAAGAATAGACCAAAAATAAAATAAATTGACCTTGTGAGGGTGTGTGAAAAGCCGTTACTTTGCAGCCAGATTCAGATGCTGTGGAATTGGTATTTTACAGTGGTAGTTGAGACCAATTAATTAGAGAGATATAAATGAAAACAATAAGAATGAACAAAAATTATTTAATGTTGCTGGCTTTGGTTGCATTGGGATTGTCTGCATGCCGAAGTGACGAACGTACTCCCTCAGGCGGCGGTTATCTTGCTGTCAGGGTGGCAGCTGATAATGAAGTGGTTTCTGCCACTTCACGTGCAGAGGGTGATGGAATTCCAGATGTCGGAGACTTTAGTTTATCCATAGCCAAGGAGAATGGAGAATTGGTTAGTAAATGGGATAAATTCAGTGATTACGATGCAGAGGCTACAGTCGTTCCGGTAGGAACTTATACAGTTTCTGCTTCTTATGGAGATGCAACAACTGAGGGCTTTGACGGATTGAGCTATGCCGGAAGTACGACTGCCAATGTTGCTGAAGGCGAAACTACTGATGTGACTATTGACTGTACAATTAATAAAGCCAGACTCAGTATCTCTTATACAGATGCATTCAAGAGTTATTTCACTTCTCACAGTGCTTATGTTTCTTCTTCTCGTGGAAATAAAATTGATTATACAGCTGACGAAACCCGTGCAGCCTATTTTACTCCCGGGAATCTGGATGTTTATCTGAATGTTACTCGTCCGGGCGTTTCCGGTTCAGTGGCTTTGAAGGTTAAGACGCTGGCAGCGGAAGTAAAGCATGAATATCGTCTTACCATGGATGTGGATGCCGGAACTTCCACTTTGAATATTATCTTCAATGATGATCCGGAGAGTACACAAAATGTTGAATTTAATATTTCGGATGCTGCACTGAATGCACCGGCTCCCACTATCGTTGCTCATGGATTTACCTCGGGTGGGGCTATGGAAGTCGTGGAAGGTGGAAGCGTAGAAGGTACTTTGCAGGCTTATCTGAATGCGCCTTCTGGTTTGGCCAGTTGTGAATTGGTTACCTCATCCGCAGCATTGAAAGCACAAGGATGGCCGGAAAAGGTTGATCTCATGGCGCTAAGTGCCGAAGGTCAGCAGAAGCTGACTGAACTTGGTCTCGTAATGAAAGGTTTGGGAAGTACTCACGATAAGATTGCTACGGTTGAGTTTCAGAATGTAGTACCTTATTTATATTGCACCGGAGACGGAAACGAAGAACACTCCTTTACACTGACTGCTACCGATGTATATGGAAAAACAACAGAAACTCCTTTGGAGTTGAACGTAACGAGCCGTAACAATGGTTTCGCAGTAACATTGCCTGAATCTGTACCTTATGGAAGTAATACGATGAGCTTTACAATGAATTTGGAAGGCGATGCTTCGAAAGTGAAGTTCTATTATTATAATTTAGGTGCTTTTCAGCTGTTTACATCAGAAAATGTCTCAATCTCCAGTGAAGGTACTACACATACTGTTACCTTAACTTATCCGGATCCTTTGATTGATACAGAAAGCGATGTGAAATTTAAAGCACAATATGGCTCAAAGACTATTGAAAAGACATTTAAAGTAGAAGATCCTGAACTTACTTTGTCTTTGAAGAACGGTGATGTAGATGTGTGGGCTACTAAAGCTTATGTAAAAGTAGAAGCATCTGCAAAATCTCGTGCATCTCGTACTATTTCTTCTTCCACTGTAGAAATTCAATACAAAGATGGTGAGGTATGGAAAGTGTGGCCTAATCAGTCGTACGATAGTGAAAAAGGTTTGTTCCTTCTGACAGGTATGGGAGAAGGGGCTACAGATACTAATGGTGTGTCTTATACATTGCGTGCTGCATATAAACGTGGTGGAGAAGTAGTAACTTATTCAGGAGAATTACCTATTACAACAGAAGCAAAGGCGCAAGTCGGAAATGCGGGATTTGAAGAATGGCATAATGAAATTTATAAGTTTACAGTAACTTGGACAGGTACAAAGGAACGGGAGTGGTACTTACCGTGGAATACCGATGATAGTGATATTTGGTGGGCTGTAAATAGTAAAAAAACAATGCTTTCTGAGTGTACTAATTGGAATTTTGATTATAAAGTTTTTCCGACTGTTTCGTGGTCTTCCTCAAATAAAATAGAAGGGGATAAATCAATTCAAGTAGCAACTGTGGCAACTGGTGCTTGGGCTATACCTGATGGTGGTAAGGTTACACCTCATGCAGGTGAAATTTGGATTGGTACAGCTGATGATGGTGGTAATCATTTTTCTGAAGGGCATGCTTTTATGAGTAGACCTAGTTCTATTTCATTTTGGTACCAATATGCTCCTGTTGATTCAGAGAATTTTTATATGAAAGTTGAATTGAAAGCTGAAGATGGCACTATATTGGCTGTTAATGAAATTACAGATGGAGTTGCAGAGTCTAGTGGAAGAGTAATTACATTACCATTTGTGTATACAACGAATGATAAAAAAGTTTCATCAATTTATATGATATTTAAGTCTTCAACCAAAGATAACCCTTCATATAATACTGGAGTAACAATGGAAATGGCAGGAAGGGATCAGACGTCTCATATTGGAAGTGTATTAAGAATTGATGATATTGTTTTTAATTACGAATAAAAAATAAAGCCTATAAATATGAAGAATATATTTTTAATCTGTTTTACACTGATGGTCGTACTCTTTACATTTAGTGCGTGCCATAGTGAGAAAATGGAAACAGGAGCAACAGATGTAACAGGGCAGTTGAGTCTGGCTTCCATGAAGATGGAGGTGGATTTGAAAGTTGATACAGTATATCCTCAATCCCGTGCAGGAGTTGATGTAAGTAACTTTCTGCTGACTATCAAGAACAGTCAGGGAGAGCAGGTGGAACAATACACTTACAGCGAGATGCCGGAAATTATTTCTTTACCGGTTGGTACCTATACTGTTGTGGCTTCTTCTGCAGAGACAGCTACCAATGGTTTTGATGTTCCTTTCTATACAGGTTCAACTGAGCAGTTTACAATTAAGGAAAATGAATTGACAGAAGTTTCTGCATTGACTTGCAGACTGGCCAATGTGATGATCTCAGTTGAGTATGATGAGGAACTCCGTAAACTGATGGGAGAAGATGTGGTAACAACTGTGAAGATTGGAGATAATTCATTGGATATTCCTTCTTCAGAGACCCGTAAGGCTTATTTGATTGCTCCGGCTTCTGCTGGTTCAATGGATATTACATTGAAAGGAACAATTGATGGAGAATCTGTGACGGAAGTAAAACGTGTAGAAAATGTACAAGCAGGACAGTATAATATTATTAAGTATGTGCTTTCTCCGGTGGATGATGGAAATAATAGTATGGGAGGAAATTTAAATATTGCTATTAATATAGACTCTTCCATGACCTCTTCTGATGAAACTGTAGGAGTTAATCCGGGAGAAGAACCGGGCATAGATGATTTCCCGACAGACGGAGGAGAAGAACCTGGTGACGGAGATGGTGACGGAGAAGGAGGAATAACAAGCGATATTTCTATTACGGGTAAGGATCTGGGAGGAAGTCCTTTTGATATAGATCAGACTCAGACAATTACTGGGGCAACAACATTGATTGTTGGTATAGAGGTACCTGCTGGTATTCAAAATCTGAAAGTAACAATATCATCGGATAATGGGGATTTTGGGTCTATTGGAGCAAGTTTTGGCACTTTTGATTTGGCAAATCCTGGTGATAAAGAGAGTATGATTGCAGAACTGGGACTTCCATATGGAACAGCTGTTAAAGATAAGACAGAGTTAGATTTTGATATAAGTACTTTTACTAGTCTGTTAATACCTTTTGATGGTACTCATACTTTTAAAATTACAGTAACAGATAATCAGGGAAAAACAGAAAGTAAATCATTAGTTATCAATGTTCCAAAGAAATGAGTATTATGAATAAGGTATATAGAATAGTAATTATATGTATGTCCTTGCTCTATCTTGGAGCATGTAAAGAGGACAGAGATATTGCCGGGGAACAAGGTACGTTACAGTTGTCTGTAGGTATGTCTGACAAGATAACTGTTGCATCCCGTACGTTGAGCAGTGAAGAGAAGACTCAACTGGAACAGGCTTGCAAAGTCCGTATTTATAATGAAACCAGTCTGGTACGGAAATATGAAGGAACAGATAATGTACCTTCCAGTATTCCTTTGATGAGCGGAACTTATTCAGTTCGTGTTACTGCTGGTGATTCTGTGGCTGCCTCATTCAATCAACGCTTCTTTGAAGGAAATGAAGAGTTTACAATAACCAAAGGCCAGCAGAGTCCGGTTGAAGTGAAATGTGGTATTGCCAATACTGTATTGGCTTTTACATGGGATGAATCTTTGAAAGAGGCTTTCGAAGGAGATTGTCAGGTTACTGTTACTTCTGCTACTGGTGAACTGGTTTATTCATCTGCCAATGCCGATGCAAAAGGTTATTTCAGCCTGCCT
>ULOC01064458.1_pt1 | contig 12188 bp, 11 predicted proteins | sample 1952181 | NCBI WGS metagenome assembly ULOC01 (sample SAMEA4835592, study PRJEB28245) | human gut metagenome | biome: gut microbiome; material: fecal sample | place: Denmark | collected 2008
CATTAAAACCAACACGAAATGTCCTATAAGCCAAAGTTCAAAACAACCTTACTTATAAAAACCTAAAGGTATAATCAACCCTATCCACCAGCAACAGTTTAAAGATGAGCTGGTCCCCCTTCCCCGTCAGGGAAGGCGAGTGTTGGCGGTGCTCGCGTTTCAGGGTCCTCCCCCACGCAAAAACACCGCTGCTCCAAGTTTCTGCTTAGAACAGCGGTGTTTTTCATTCATCATTCTACGTTCTTTTCTCCTCCAGCTTGTATGCTGGTGTTGTCGGTGATGTTCCATCTTCCGGCTACTCTGACTCTGGCGTCGGCGTCGCCTCCGTTGTTGTAGCGGATGCGGCTGTCGCCTCCTATTTCAAGGATGGGCTTTTCTTTAAAGGGTTGTCTCTTGGGTGGTTTCCATCCCAGGGCTTCGAGTTCTCTGGCGTAGTCTTTCCTGAGTTTCATGAGGCTCGGGTTGTCTTCGGGGACTGTCTTGCCGCCTTCCAGGATATCCTTGATGACGCCGGCGAGTTCGTATCTGGTGAGCTGGCGGTCGAAGAAGGCTGTGGTGTAGTCAGGGGCTTTGCCCTGTTCGCACATGGTGTAGACGGTCTTGTAGGCGTAGTTTCCTTTGCTGACTGTGTCGAAGGAATTCGGCGCATAGACGTTGTAGGCGAAGGCCTCGATGGCGCAGGCGGTGAAGAGGGATGCAAGAAGAAGGATCTTCTTCATGTCATTCACAGACTTTCTGCTCGATCAGGCGGTAGAGGCTGTCTCTGCCGTCTCCGTTCAGGGAGGAGTAGGAAATAGCCGGGTAATCAGCCGGGAAGAGTTTGTTCAGCTTTTTGAGGTTTTCTCTGGCTTCGTTTCTCTTGAGCTTGTCTTCCTTGGTGCCGATGACGACTAAGGACGGCGCGATTTCTCTGAGCCATTCGTAGGCTTTCATGTCGATCGGAAGTCCTGGATGGCGCAGGTCGATCAGGAGGCCTACCATGACGAGGCTCGGGGAGCTCTTGATGTAGTCGTCGATGAAGGTGGACCATGTGTCCTTGTTTTCCTGGCTTGTCTTTGCAAAGCCGTAGCCCGGCAGGTCGACGAGGTACCATTCCTGTCGCTGTTCCTGTTCGTCCACGGTTCTTCTGGACTGGATGGCGTAGTAGTTGATGGTTCTTGTCTTGCCCGGTTCGCGGCTGACGTAGGCGAGCTTTCTCTGCCCGCAGAGGTTGTTGATGAGGGAGGATTTCCCTACGTTCGAACGCCCGATGAAGGCGATTTCTTTCCGCCCGTCGTTCACGTACTGCTTACGGTTGACGGCAGAGCTGAAATATACTGACGAGAAAATATGAAATTTTTCTATTTCCTTGATTTCCGCCACTTCATGCCTCCTTTATTTCACCAATGCGTGTTCGAGGACTTCCTGCACGTTCTTGACATAGACGAATTGCAGCTTGTCCTGTACGGACTTCGGCAGTTCTTCGAGATCTCTCTTGTTCTTTTCTGGCAGCAGGATCTGCTTGATGCCGAATTCGTTGGCAGCCAGGACTTTCTCCTTGACGCCGCCGATCGGGAGGACTTCGCCGGTGAGGGTGATTTCCCCGGTCATAGCAGTATCGCCTCTGACTCTTCTGCCTGTATAGGCAGATGCCATGGCGGTTGCCATCGTGATGCCTGCGGACGGGCCGTCTTTCGGTACGGCGCCTTCTGGCAGGTGGATGTGGGTGTCGAGGGTTTCATAGAAATCATCCTTGAGTCCCAGGTCCTTGGCCTTGCTTCTAATGTAGGTGTACGCGGTTTCAGCGGATTCCTTCATGACATCGCCCATCTGGCCTGTCAGGATCAGGTGGCCCTTGCCCTTGATGGTGACGGCTTCGGTGTCGAGGACTTCGCCGCCTGCGATCGTCCATGCGAGGCCATTGACGCGGCCTACGGCATCCGGATGTTCTTCAGCGAGCGGGAGGAATTTCACTGGTCCCAGGTACTTGTCGAGTGTCTTGACGGAAAGCGGCGGCAGCTTGTCGTCCTGGAGGACGATCTTCTTGCCTACCTTGCGGCAGAGGGCGCCGATGGTTCTTTCAAGGTTACGGACGCCTGCTTCTCTGGTGTATCCTGTGATGACTTTCTTCAGGAGCGCCGGAGTGAAGCGGATGTCTCCGTCCTTCAGGCCGTTTCTCTCTTTCTGTCTCGGCACGAGGTATTTCTTCGCGATTTCCAGCTTCTCTTCTTCCGTGTAGCCAGTGAGTTCGATCAGTTCCATACGATCGAGCAGGGCAGCCGGGATGGTGGAGACGCTGTTGGCCGTCGCGAGGAAGAAAACCCTCGAGAAATCGAAGGGAATGTCGATGTAGTTATCGTGGAAAGCTTTGTTCTGTTCCGGATCGAGTGCTTCAAGCAGTGCAGAAGCAGGATCACCGCGGAAATCAGAGCCGACCTTGTCGATTTCGTCCAGCAGCATCAGCGGGTTGTTGACGCCGACTTCGCTGATGGCTTCAATGAAGCGGCCTGGCATAGCACCGATGTAGGTGCGGCGGTGGCCGCGGATTTCAGCTTCATCATGGATGCCGCCTAAGGAAATACGGCAATACTTCCTGTTCATGGCTCTGGCGATGGACTGTGCGAGCGATGTCTTGCCGACGCCTGGCGGTCCTACGAAGCAGATAATCGGAGCCTTCGCTTCAGGCGCAAGGATGCGGACAGCGAGGTATTCCAGAATTCTTTCCTTGATCTTTTCCAAGCCGTAGTGGTCATGGTCGAGAACTTCCTGCGCCTTCTTGAGTTCGAGGGAGTCCTTCGTTTCCTTGTCCCATGGCAGAGAGAAGACCCAGTCCAGATAGTTTCTGGCAACAGCGGTCTCTGCCATCATCGGCGGCATGGATTCGAGATGGTTGATTTCCTTCTCGAGTTTCTTCTTGTATTCTTCAGGAATGGCAGAGTCTGCCAGTTTCTTCCTGTAGTCTTCCGCTTCCTGATCTTGGCTGACGGTGTCGCCCAGACGGTCGTGGATGGATTTAATTTTCTGTCTTAAGTAGTAGTCCTTCTGTTCCTTGTCCATCTTCTGGCGCACGTCAGAGCTGATTTCGGATTCGAGATGAACGATCTCGATTTCCTTATCAAGATAGCCCTGGACGAGCTTCAGGCGGGATGCGACGTCGGCTTCTTCGAGGACTCTCTGTCTCTGCTGCGGCTTCAGAAGCAGCTGGGACGCAATGAAATCGGCGGTTTCGCCGGGATCGGTGATGCTCTTCAGCTGTTCCATCTGGTCTTCGGGCAGGCCCTGCTTCGTGTTGTGGAGCCATTCGAAGAAGGACTTCAGGAGTGTTCTTCTGAAAGCTTCGGCGCGGAGTTCATCTTCCGGCTTGATTTCTTCGATATCATCCACATCAGCGGACAGGAAACGGTCGCCGCGGGTGACCTTCAGGAGTTTCACGCGGGATACGCCTTCGACGAGCACGCGGATGAGGCCTCCCGGCATCTGGAGCATCTGTGTCACTTTGACGACAGTGCAGACGTCGTAAAGGTCGTCTTCCTGCGGTACTTCCACGCGGGAATCCTTCTGCATGGCCATGACGAGGTATCTTTCGCCTTTCCCTGCAAAGCGCACGGCTTCGACGGATTCTTTTCTTCCGATGTCCAGATTGACGGACATGCGGGGATAAATGACTATATCTCTCAGCGCCACTACAGGGAGGTTGAGAGGCTGATTTTCGTTCTGTATTTCATCCATAGATAGTTCCTCCATAATATATCTCTATTGTATCACATGAAAGGCCTAAAGCGTCTACTTTTTAATTTAAAAACTTCGATATCTCAGTCTCTTCCCTCTCTGATTCTACAGAAAGAGCCGGAGTCAAGTGGTTGTCCCATTTGGCTCCGGCCTCCATGTGCTTTTATTTGGAATACGGCCCCTCGGGGCACGGATTATTCTTTTGTTCCGTCTTCCTTGATCAGGACCGGATCAGAATGCTTCAGCACGACGTCTTCAGTGACGATGCACTTCCTGACGTCCTTCATCCCCGGGATTTCATACATGACATGCTGCATGATTTTCTCGATGATGGCGCGAAGTCCTCTGGCTCCTGTATTTCTCTCGATGGCCTGGCGGGCAATGGCGTGGATGGCGCCATCGTCGAATTCCAGTTCGACATGATCCATGGCAAGGAGCTTCTGGTACTGCTTGACGAGTGCGTTCTTTGGTTCCGTGAGGATCCTGACGAGCGCATCTTCATTCAGCGGATGCAGAGCCACGATGACCGGCAGACGACCGATGAATTCAGGGATGAGGCCGAATTTCAGAAGATCTTCCGGCTGGACCTGCTGCAGGAGTTCTGCCATGTCCTTGGAATCCTTCTTTTCGATATCGGCGCCGAATCCCATGACACTCTTCGTCAGTCTTCTGTCGATGACTTTGTCGATGCCGGCAAAAGCACCGCCGCAGATGAAGAGAATGTTCGATGTATCAATCTGGATCATTTCCTGATTCGGATGCTTTCTGCCGCCCTGCGGAGGAACGCTGGCAACAGTGCCTTCCAGAATCTTCAGAAGTGCCTGCTGTACGCCTTCACCGGATACGTCTCTGGTGATGGACGGGTTTTCAGACTTCCTTGCGATCTTATCGATTTCATCGATGTAGACGATACCGCGTTCCGCTTTGTCGATATCATAGTCGGCAGCCTGGATCAGGCGCAGGAGAATGTTTTCGACGTCTTCGCCGACATAGCCGGCTTCGGTCAGGGTCGTTGCATCGGAAATCGCAAAAGGAACGTCCAGGAAACGCGCGAGCGTCTGGGCAAGGAGCGTCTTGCCGCTGCCTGTCGGCCCGAGCATGATGATATTGGACTTCTGGAGTTCTACATCATCGTCCGTGGACTCATACTGGATTCTCTTGTAATGGTTGTATACGGCAACGGCCAGAGCGATTTTGGCATCGTCCTGTTCGATGACGTACTGATCCATGTACTTCTTGATTTCTTCCGGAACGGGAAGCTTGAAGTGCGAAACAGACTTCTGCTTGTCTGCCTTCATTTCCTCTTTGAGGATGTTTTCGCACACTTCAATACATTCATTGCAGATATAGACTCCCGGCCCTGCGATCAGCTTTTCAACTTCTTCGCCGGAACGTCCGCAGAAGCTGCAGACCGGTGTTCCTTCATGTTTCTCGTTCAATGGGAGCCTCCCTTATTTCTTCGTTAATTCATCCAGCTCGTTTCTGGTAAGTACGCGGTCGATGAGGCCGTACTTCTGCGCCATCTCCGCGGTCATGAAGTTATCTCTTTCGGTATCGCGGCGGATCGTCTCGATCGGCTGTCCGCTGTGCTTGGAAAGGATGCCGTTCAGTTCATCACGCAGGCGCAGGATTTCACGGGCATGGATTTCAATTTCCGTAGCCTGGCCCTGTACGCCGCCCAGCGGCTGATGGATCATCACATTGGAGTGCAGGAGAGCGAAACGCTTGCCCGGCGCACCGGAAGTGAGAAGGACGGCTGCCATGCTGGCGCAGGAGCCGATGCAGATGGTCGACACATCCGGACGGATGTACTGCATGGTGTCATAAATAGCAAGGCCCGCGGTGACGACGCCTCCCGGGCTGTTGATATAGAGGTGAATGTCTTTCGACGGATCTTCAGCTTCCAGGAAAAGGAGCTGGGCAATGATGATGTTTGCCATATGATCCTCGATTTCACCATCGAGGAAAATGATTCGGTCTTTCAAGAGACGGGAATAAATATCATAGGAACGTTCTCCCTGTGCGGTCTGTTCCACTACGATCGGTACATAAGCCATAAATAAACATCCTTTCTTTTTGAACGGCGCCGTCGGCGCATTCACATTCATGAATCATTCATTCCGCTCTCCCTTAAGGAGCGGGCTTTCCGATAAGGAAATAGGAAATGAATGGAGTCGGATTCTAAGCTTTTCCCGCGGAAAACAGGGAAATCCTCCGTTTTCCATATGGGCGAAAGAGACGCCGGTCATCCCCGCGTCTCTTCCCCCGCACCGGCAAGCCGGTGTATTACATGAAATTTCCGATACCGCAAAAGCGGTTCTTCTATATACCTTCGGGCGAAGTCTTACTTGCTTTCAGCCTGGAGGATGGTTTCGATGATTTCAGCCTTTTTAGCTTTGGAATCCAGAGCGATGCCCTTTTCGGATGCATACTGCTTCAGATCTTTGACCGTCATGGCATTGAGTTCAGCTTCGCGGTCTTCTGCGACTGCCGGAGCTTCTGCGGCACCTTCGGTTGCTGCTTCTGCAGCTTCTTCAGCGGCGGTTTCTTCAGCTTTCTTGTCAGCTTCAGCCTTCTTGGCAGCGCCGTAAATGAATGCGGCAGCCTTCTTGCGGAGGACGGAGTTGATGAGCATGCCTACACGGTTTTCATCTTTAATGATCTTCATGACATCGTTAGGGTCTGCGTTGAACTGATGAGCCATGCTGTAAACTTCCATGGACAGATCTTCATTGGTGACCTGGAGGTCTTCCTTGTCAGCGATTGCTTCGAGGACGAGACCCTGTCTTACCTGTTCAGCAGCAGTAGCTTCGTAGTTAGCACGGAGCTGTGCTTCTGTCTGGTTCATTCTCTTGAGGTAGTCATCAAGAGACATGTTCTGGCTTTCGAGGTTCATCTTGATTTCTTCAACGATCTCGTCGATGCGCTGATCAACCATTTCATGCGGGATATCTACTTTAGCGTTTGCGACAGCCTGGTTTACCAGTGCGTCGTGGTAAGCTTCTTCAGCCTGCTGGAGAGCCTGCAGCTGCATCTGCTGCTTCAGGCTTGCCTTCAGCTCGTCGATGGTTTCGAACTGGCTGACGGATTTAGCGAATTCGTCATCGATTTCCGGCAGCTGTTTGCGCTTTACATCATTGATATGAACTTTAAATTCAGCTTCCTTGCCCTTCAGAGCATCTACGAAGTAGTCTGCCGGGAATGTAACCTTGACATCTACATCGTCGCCTGCCTTGTGGCCTTCGAGCTGGTCTTCAAAACCTGGAATGAAGCTCTGGGAACCGATTTCCAGCGGATAGGTCTTGCCTTCGCCGCCTTCGAATGGTTCGCCGTCAACAAAGCCCTTGAAGTCGATGACAGCATAGTCGCCCTTCTTCAGGACAGCGCCGTCTTCAGCCTTTTCAAGTCTTGCGCTCTGTTCAGCACCGCGCTTCAGCTGTTCCATGACTTCATCGTCAGAGATTTCCGGCTGAGCGTGTTCTGCTTCCAGCCCCTTGTATTCGCCGAGTTCTACTTCCGGACGTTTAACGAAAGTAGCAGTGAATACAGCGCCTTCGGATTCAGAGAATTTGTCTTCCTTTACATCAGGAGTTGTGACAGGAATCAGTTTTTCCTGCTGCAGAGCTTCGTTCAGTGCGTCATTAATGACGACGTCCTTAGCTTCTGCTTCGACAGCTTCCTTGCCGAAATGCATTTCAAGAATCTTGCGGCTTGCCTTGCCCTTGCGGAAGCCAGGGATCTTTACCTGGTTGGCGATGCGTGCTACAGCGGTCTTGAAACCTTTCTGTACTGCTTCTGCCGGTACTTCCACATTCAGAGATACTTTGTGCTGGTCCAGTGCCTCTACCTTAACGTTCATAAAAACTATTCCTCCTTAAGTCGGCTTTCCGACAAATTGATACCTACCACCGTCGGATGCCCGACAATTCGATACCTCTTACATGCTTTTTCGAGTATGCTAAATTGCAAGATATATTTTAACATAGCAAAGAAAAAAACACAAATCTTTATAACAATCTTTTAAGGAGAAATCCTGCGGGATGTCCGCCCGCCCGGAGCGGAATGGTTCCACCCTTTCAGCCGCCGATGTCTTTTGTGACCGGGCCGTTCAGGAGAGAAGCTCCCATGAAGGAAAGTGTCGGATACAGCTTCTTCATATCTGAAAGAGCCTTGGCCGCATCACTTCCGCCCGATGTGGCGAATAAGTATATTTCCTTGCCGGAGAGATCATTCGTCTCGATGAAAGACTGGATGACCCTCGGCGCGGTGTACCACCAGATCGGGAAACCGATGTACACCCTGTCATAGCCCGAGAGATTGAAAGCGCCGCCTTCGATGGCCGGACGGCAGTCTCCGTCCGCTGATTCCAGGGACGAGCGGCTCTTCTTGTCCATCCAGTTCAGATCCCTGGACGTGTACTTTTCCTTCGGAACGATTTCCTTCAGGTCCGCCCCTGCAATCTTTGCCAGAGCCTTTGCCTTTTCAGCCGTCGTACCTGATGCCGAGAAATATGCCACAACTTTCTTCATGATGACTTCCTGCCTTTCTCCCTTGACCTATTATTATTATGATTCTAAAGACCCGAAGCCGCTCAGCCGAGCAGCTTCCTGACACAAGCGTAGACAAGCTGCGCCGCTGTCACGCCGCGGCAGGGGATTCCTGCCCGCTGCATGGCCTCTTTCTGCCGCTCCGTCGGATACACGTAGGGATAAATCCCGTACATGAAGGGAAGGAGCGTGTACAGGAAACCAATCCTCTCCTCTTCGGTCATCGAAGGGAAGAACTTCACGAGGCAGGCATTCAGGATTTCCATCACCTTCCGGATGACTTTCTTGTACTCCGTCAGGCGTTCGATCCTGCTGTGCTCCTCGATGTCGTAGAGATTCATGCACTGGATCCGGAAAAGCGTCTCCCGCCCTTCCGTCGAATGAGCCAGCGCGGCTGCGAATTCATCCTTCGTCATCTTCTCGTTCCCGTGAAGGATTTCAAGGAGACTGCGGCTCCACGCCTCATACTCCTCGCGGAGAATCTCAAGGAAAATCTCCTCCTTGGAAACGAAGTAATTGTAGATCGACGGACGGGAAATGCTGATCTCGCAGCTGATCTCCTTCAGACTGATCTCCTGGTAACTCATCGTGCGGTACAACTTACGGCAGGCCATCACAATCTCGATCGATCTTTCATTCGAATCTTTCATGTTCCCTCCTGTCATGCAGCGCGCTTTTGAGAAGCGAAAATAGTTTGCTGACACTGTGTCAACAATTTAAGTATACCACTAACTGACACTGTGTCAATATACAAAATTGAAAACCTTCTATTTATCTGAAATGCCTTCCCTCGACCGTCTTTCAGCCTCGACGCGTTCCTCCTCTTCCTTGAAGAAACGGAAGAAGGATTCCGCCACGCGGCTCGCGAGCTGCCCGCGGCGCTTCACAAGCGATAGAGAAGACGCAAGATTCTTTTCAGCAAGGAAGGCCGTCTCCAGATTCTTGCCCCAGGCAAGGATCGACTCAGGAACAATGGCAATCCCGATGCCTGCTTCTGCCCACTGGAGACTCGTCCTTGCGTCATCCGTCACGCAGTAGACTTCCGGCACTGCCATTTCCTTTTCAAATTCATCGAGCACCAGCTTCTCCCAGCGGCGGTAAATAATGATCGGACGTTTCTCGAGTGCTTTGAGAGTGAGCGTGCCATTCGTCACCGGAAGCTTTCCCTTTGCGGCGGCGACCGCCATCCTGTCATGCCGGATCGTCACGCTCTCGAGGCCATACGATGGGAAAGGCGTGCGGAGGACAGCGACATCCACCTTTCCTTTCCGGAGCATTTCCATCTGCTCATACGTATTTCCTTCAAAAAGTTTCACATGCACTTCGGGGAAGTCCTTATGGAAAAGGCGGAGCTCATCGTAAAGCTCATTCGAGGCGCACGAAGAGACAAGGCCGAGGCGGAGATTTCCTTTCTGTCCCGCGCGCATCGAGCCAATTTCCTCCTTCGCCACATGCTCCAGCTCCAGGATTTCCACCGCGTAACGGTACAGCACCTCGCCCGCCTCCGTGAGAGTGATGTGCCTCGCCCCGCGCCTGAAAAGCTCAGCGCCCAGCTCATTTTCCAGAAGGCGCATCTGATTCGAAAGAGGCGGCTGCGAAACGTGAAGGAGCTTTGCCGCGCCCGTGATCGTCCCCTCTTCAATAATTGCCACGAAATATTTCAGCTGCTTGATATCCATGATCCATAGCCCTTTCGTATGGTTTGTAAAGAAATAGATATTTTAAATATGCTTCCTTACCTGCTATCATACAAGTATCGAAAAGAGAGCGCAATCACCCTCGTAAGAAAGGACCGATCAAAATGAAACTACTTCTGGAACTTTTCCTCGTCTTCGCCAAATGCAGCGCCGTCACCTTCGGCGGAGGGTACGCCGTCCTGCCGATTCTTCAGAGAGAAATCGTCGAGGACCGCCACTGGGCGACCGAGGACGACCTCATGGACTACTACGCCATCAGCCAGGTCACGCCCGGCATGATTGCCGTCAACGTCGCCACATTCATCGGCCTCAAGCTCAAAGGCTTCTGGGGAGGCGTCTTCGCCACACTCGGCACCATTTTCCCTTCCATGGTCATCATCTCCATCATCGCCCTCTTCCTCACGCAGTTTGAAAACAACCCCATCGTCGTCCACGCCTTCGCCGGCATCCGCGCCTGCGTCTGCATCCTCATCCTCGATGCCGTCATCAAGCTCGGGAAGAAATCCGTCAAAGACAAAGGCATGTTCTTCATCTTCCTCGCGATCCTCGCCCTTGCCCTCTTTGCCCCATTCTCCCCCGTCATCTCCGTACTCATCGCAGCTGCCGTAGGCTACTTCATGAAGCCCTATGCCGACAAATCCATCAAAGGAGGCAGTGAAAAATGACCATTTACTTAAGCCTCATCTGGGAATTCATTAAAACAGGCCTCTTCGCCATCGGAGGGGGCCTGGCAGCCCTTCCCTTCATCACCGACATCGGCCAGCGCACAGGCTGGTACACCACCTCCGACATCGCCAATATGATCGCCGTCGCAGAATCCTGCCCGGGGCCACTGGGCGTGAACATGGCCACCTACGCCGGCTACCTCACCACCGGCGTCCTTGGAGGCGTCACCGCCGTCATCGCCTTCACCCTTCCGGCCATCTTCATCATCTCCGCCGTCTACTCCGTCCTCAACAAATTCAGGACCAGCCAGGCCGTAGCCCGTATCTTCTACGGCCTCCGCCCCGCCTCCACAGCCCTCATCGCAGCCGCTGAAATAGGCGTAGTCAAAGTAGCCCTCCTCCACATGGACACCTTCAAAGCCACAGGATCCATAGCATCCCTCTTCAACTGGAAATGCATCATCCTAGCCGCCGTCGTCTACTACACACTAGTCAAATTCAAAAAACACCCCTTCTTCTACATCATAGCCTCCGCCGCAGCAGGAATAGCATTTGGACTGTAGGAAGAAATTAAATTAATAAAATATAAAAAGAAGCTCACCATCCAACTTTCAGAATGATGAGCTTCTTTAGCTTTAAATATGAATCACAGCTCTCGCCTTAAGAACGATCCGATTCCAATATCCAAGCCATGAGTCAAAATGACGATCTATAAACCTTTCAATATGCGGCTCAATATACTTTCCTCTTAAGAAGTCTATCGCGCTGCATACAATAAATACACCCAAGATCTTAACTGCCCAAAATAATAAATAATAATCACTCGTTATATAATTCAGATTTGGGAATATATGATCCCATATAATCGTCTGCGTGAAAAGTTCGTTATCATTAAGTACACCCCAAGCACGGTTTCTGCCAACATATTTATATACTTGTTATAACGCATTTTCATTGTCGCAAAAGTCAGGAACATAATCGTTGCAAGTGGTATCCCAACAACTTCGCCAAAATAGAGTGACGGCTTAGTTATTATAGCGTTAGGCTTATTAAGAATAACACCTAACATTTCCAATGCACCTTTGCCGAGCAAAATAAGAATCAAAGCAGCAATCAATATGTTCCTGTATTTTGTATGATAAATACTCTTTATTTTGTCCTGGCAATGCAGTCTCAGATACCCGCCAATAGAGTAAACGACCAAAAAGAACATCATTCTATTGCCATTTATGAAATTATTCATCCCGATGACAGGGAGTACTGCATATACGGTAAATAATATCAGTAGAAAAGAAAGATACCTGTATTTGCTCAAGGAAGTCAAAAAACTATTGATAAACGGGATAAATAGCGTGAAAAGGATGTAACAGGACACAAACCAATTTAAGCCATAAAAAATAGGGATTAAACTTATTTTTATGGTATCCCGTGTAACCATTTCCGGAAATTCAATCCTGGCAAAAAGTAAGATGACCCATGAATAGAAAAATAGCGTGGATAGTAACAGCAGAATTCTCCTGACATTAACCTTTTTATCCTGAAGTCCCGTGAAATTATATCTATTTCGGAAA
>ULOC01033756.1_pt1 | contig 12174 bp, 7 predicted proteins | sample 1952181 | NCBI WGS metagenome assembly ULOC01 (sample SAMEA4835592, study PRJEB28245) | human gut metagenome | biome: gut microbiome; material: fecal sample | place: Denmark | collected 2008
GCTTAGGCGTGGCGAATTTTTAACGAATTATTGTATAATAATATCTTTTTGTTTTGACTAATTTTCATTTATAGTCCAAGAAGGACTTTCGCTATCTTGAAGTCAAATAAATAAAAAACTTCATATTTAGATAAAATAAAATTTTGATAAAAAAGATATTTTATGAACAAAAAGAATATTGACAAACCGATTGGAATAGTTAATACTACCTGAACCTCTGGTTTTTAATTTTCTTAAATAACTCCAAGATATTTCATTTAGAAATATCACTTTGCCTTTGTAGTTCATACATCTATAGCTAAAAACAAAATAAATTGCACAAAATATAGAAAAAAAATAAATAATAATGCTTTACTTTGCAATGTCATATTATTTATAGGGGAAAGAAAAATATCTACCCCATATAAATTTTGAAGGAATAAAGCCATATATAATAAAATTAAGGAATTCAAATCCAATAAGAAAAGTATGAGATTTATACCTTCTAAAATGAACATGAATTCAACAAACCAACAATTAACACGTTTGAATTCAGCAAAAACTAAGTTAGTACTGAAAACCTTAATTTTTTAATAATTATAAATAAGGATCTATGTTTAAGAACTTTAAATCTGTCAGTATGCTGCTATTCCTAGGTGGTATATCAACCGGAATAGCCAGTGCGATACCCGTCAGCGGTGTATCAGGAATGAACATTGTTCAGCAAGGCAGTGTTTGTAAAGGTGTAGTAAAAGATGCCAATGGTGAAACGATCATTGGTGCCTCTGTAGTTGTAAAAGGTACCACTAACGGTACAATTACTGGACTTGACGGAGACTTTGAAATCCCTAATGTAGAAAAGGGAACCACTATCGTTATTTCATTCGTAGGTTATCAAACTCAAGAAATCGTCTGGAATGGCCAGCCTATCAACATCACATTGCAAGACGATACCAAACTTTTGGACGAAGTAGTTGTTGTAGGTTACGGTACGCAGAAGAAAGTCAATTTAACAGGAGCTGTTTCTATGGTAGATTCGGAAGTATTGGCTTCACGTCCTGTTTCTAACGTATCACAAGCTCTGCAAGGCCAGATTCCAGGTTTGAACATGTCTGTAAGCAATAATGGTGGATCACTTGAATCAACCATGAACTTCAACATTCGTGGTACCGGTACCTTGGGATCGGGTTCGAGCGCTTCTCCATTAGTTTTGATTGATGGTGTAGAAGGTGACATGAATACTTTGAACCCGAATGATATCGAAAACATTTCCGTATTGAAGGATGCTTCTTCATCATCAATTTATGGTGCACGTGCAGCATTTGGTGTTATTTTGATTACTACCAAAAATGGTAAAGCTGGAAAGACTCACGTAAATTACTCTGGAAACGTTCGTTTCAACGATGGTATCGGTATTCCTAAAATGGCTAATTCATACGACTTTGCCACCATGTTCAATGCAGCTAACGTAAATGATGGTAAAGCTCCAATCTTTAATGATGCCTATATGCAGAACATTAAAGACTACATGGACGGCAAACTCACTCAGTCAACTGTTGCCAACGGAAATGTATGGGCAAAATGGAATGAAGGTGCCTATGATAATATTGACTGGTTCAATGAATTTTATAAAAGTTGGGTTCCCTCTCAGGAACATAACCTCAGCATCAGTGGCGGTAATGAAAAGACTCAATATGTTTTGAGTGGAAACTTCCTAGGTCAGAATGGTTTGTTACGTCATGGTAAAGACTATATGAACCGATATACCTTGAATGGTAAAATCACCACTCAATTGGCAAGTTGGGCCAAATTAACTTACACTACCCGATGGACTCGCGAAGATTACGGACGTCCAACTTATATGAACAACTTATTTTTCCATAATGTTGCCCGTAAATGGCCTATCCAGCCCGCATACGACCCGAATGGTTTCCCGATGAACGAAAGCGAAATCGAACAGATGGAAAACGGTGGTTTACAGACTAAGAATAAAGATTTCTATACCAATCAGCTGGCTGTTGTATTTGAACCGATCAAGGACTGGCATATCAATTTGGAAGGAACGATCCGTACACAATCCGATTTCGAACACTGGGACGTACTTCCTGTTTATTATTGGGATGTAAACGGTAATCAGCAGCCAATGGCCTGGGGCATGGGTGATGGAACTTACTCTCCGGGACAAAGTCGTGTCAATGAATATGGTTACAAAGAGAACTATTATGCAACCAATATCTACACCGACTATTCCAAAACATTCGATAGCGGACACTATTTCAAAGTTTTGCTCGGATTCAACGCAGAAAAATATTCTACCCGCAGCATTACCGGACAACGTGACGGGCTGATTTCTCCGGAAGTTCCGACATTGAATACAGCAGTTGATGCCGACATCGCAACAGGAGGATATGCACACAACGCTGTTGCCGGTTTCTTCGGTCGTATCAATTATACTTATAAAGATCGCTACATGGCTGAAATCAATGGCCGTTATGATGGTTCTTCTCGTTTCGTCGGAGACAAGAGATGGGGTTTCTTCCCTTCTTTCTCTTTAGGATGGAACATTGCACGTGAAGCATTCTTTGAAAAATTCGGTGAAAAGAGTACAATCTCTACCTTAAAGCTGAGAGCTTCATGGGGACAGCTTGGTAATACCAATACCAACAGCTGGTATCCGTTCTATCAGTCAATGCCAGTAGGAACCAACTATTCATGGATCGTCAACGGTTCTCTGCCCAGCTACTCTTCAAACCCGGGATTGGTTAGTTCTTTAATGACCTGGGAAACAATTCAGTCATGGGATTTAGGTCTTGACTTCGCTTTACTGAATAACCGCTTAACCGGTAGTGTAGGTTACTTTGTCCGCAAGACTTTGGACATGGTCGGTCCTGCTCCTGAATTGTCTTCTTTGCTGGGTACGACTGTTCCAAAAGTAAATAACTGTGATATGAAATCCTATGGTTTCGAACTTGAATTAGGATGGCGCGATCAGATTGGTGATTTCCAATATGGCGTATCATTCAACATGTCTGATGCTCAGCAGAAAATTACCCGTTATCCGAACCCGTCAAATTCATTGAACACCTATTATGAAGGTCAAATGCTGAATGAAATTTGGGGTTATACAACCATTGGTATTGCACAAAACGATGCTGAAATGCAAGAACACTTGTCTAAAGTAGACCAAAGTGCACTTGGAAGCGGATGGGGTGCCGGTGATATCATGTATGCAGACCTGAATGGTGACGGACGTGTTAATACAGGTTCTTATACAACAGATGATCCGGGTGACCTGCGCGTAATCGGTAACTCAACTCCACGCTACAATTACGGCTTCACACTGGATGGTTCCTGGAAAGGATTTGACTTGCGTCTGTTCTTCCAGGGTATCGGCAAACGTGACTTGTGGTTGCCGGGTACTTACTTCTGGGGTACTAACGGAGGTATGTGGCAATCCAATGTATTTGAAGAACACCTGGACTATTGGACTCCGGAGAACCCGGATGCATACTATGCACGCCCGTCTTGGACAGGACGTAACCATCAGACTCAAACAGGTTACCTGCAGAATGGTGCCTACCTTCGTCTGAAGAACATCACTTTAGGTTATACATTGCCGAAAGCATGGACTCAGAAAGCCTCAATGGAAAATGTACGTATCTACATCTCCGGAGATAACCTGTTAACGTTTAGTCACGTAAGCAGTATATTCGATCCTGAAAATATCGGTTCACTATATAGCGATGCAGGTAAAACATACCCATTGCAACGCGTTATTTCTGTAGGTGTCAATATTAATTTCTAAATAACAAGAAAAGATGAAAACAACATATAAAAGTTTATTCGCAGCATGTATGCTGGCCGGATCCGGTTTAGCTATTACTTCATGCAATGACTTTCTGGATTTGGCTCCACTGGATCAGGTAACTCCGGAGGTATATTTCCAGAATGCAGATCAACTTGGAGCTTACAGTATCTCCCAATACAATAGCATTTTTACAACTCCTAGTGGTTGGGGACAGGGAGCTATTCTGACAGGAGATGCAAATACAGATAATATGGTAAGCGGAGATGCCAACCAATCTTATTTTACCAAAGATTATTGGAAAGTTGCACAATCCGGAGATTTAGGCTTCAGCCTGATTCGTTATTGTAACTATTTCTTTGAAAATGTATTGCCTAAATACGAATCTGGAGTTTACGACAGTGACTTGACCAATGCCAAACACTATATCGGTGAAATGTATTTTATCCGTGCATGGGTCTATTTCTCCCGATTGAAAACTTATGGTGATTATCCGATCTTAACTGATGTAGTTACTGACAACAAGGAAGACTTGATTGCACATGGTAAGCGTATGCCTAGAAATGAAGTGGCAGACTTCATCCTCAGCGATCTGGATAAAGCCATTGACTTATTACAAGATCAAGGATTTGCAGCAAATAACCGTATCAATAAACAGGTTGCCCAACTTGTTAAATCACGCGTAGCCCTGTATGAAGCTTCTTTTGAAACCTATCATAAAGGTACAGGACGTGTACCGGGTGATGAAGGATGGCCAGGAGCTGCAATTCATCCTAACTATCAGTTTGATGTAGATGCACATATCAAGAATCTGCTTACTCAAGCCATGGAATCTGCACAAGTAGTAGCTGACGGTGTTACACTGACAGAAAATACAGGTGTGCTTGATCAGGATCCACTTGCTCCAACTAATGGATGGAATCCTTACTTCGAAATGTACAACAGTCAGGATCTGTCCGGAATCAGTGAAGTTCTGATGTGGAGAGCTTATGGTACTATCGGTTCATCCAACATCAATCATGGTGTCCCTGCATACATCGTAACCGGTGGTTATAATGGTTTGCTGAAAGGTTATATCGAAAGCTTCCTGATGGAAGATGGTCTGCCCATCTATGCTTCATCAGCAGAAAAGCCTTATATGGGTGATGAAACTTTGGATAATGTAAAAGTGAACCGTGACGGTCGTCTGCAATTGTTCGTATTCGGTGAAAGCAACAACCTTCCGATTCTGTCAACAGGCAATGATGACGTTCATAAATTCCTTCCGGTATTGGCTCCCAAACGTGCCAATGAAATGGGGGATATGACAGGTTACCGTATGCGTAAAGGAGAAAGCTTTGACAAAACTCAAAACGTATACGGTAAAGCTCAATCTACAACCGGACAAATCTTGTTCCGCGGTGTAGAAGCTTACCTGAACTACATCGAAGCTCAATACATGCGTGATGGAAAACTTGACAACACTTCTGACAAATATTGGAGAGCTGTCCGTACCCGTGCACATGTTGATCCTGATTACACCAAAACAATCAGAGCAACTGATATGAATCAGGAAGCTAAAGGTGACTGGGGTGCCTATTCACAGGGACAGTTGGTTGATGCTACAACTTACAACATCCGCCGTGAACGCCGTTGTGAATTCATCGGTGAAGGTATGCGTTGGAACGATCTGGTTCGCTGGTCTTCTATGGATCAACTGGTGAACAATAAGTTTATCCCTGAAGGATGTAACTTCTGGGCAAGCATGTACCAAACTGCAATCTATGACGGGGAAGGTTATGACAATACCAACGTAGTGACCTACATTGAAGGACCGACCAACGAAAAAGCCAATATCTCCTCACGTTCAGAAAGTACCTATATTCGTCCGTACAGAATCTTGAGTAATAATCCTGTATTCGACGGTTATACCTGGATGAATGCACATTACAATTCTCCGCTGCCAATCCGTGAAATCGAATTGCTTTCACCGGATGAATCAGTTGAAACATCTGTATTGTATCAGACTTGGGGATGGCCTACAACTCCGAATCTGGAAGCTGAAAAATAAAATTCAGTACCCATAAATAATCTGAGGGGAATGACTGCAAATCAGAACAGCCATTCCCCTTTTCCTTTATTTTAAGATACTTTCCTATGAAAAGTCCCTTTTTTGTTTGCCAATCATCGTAATCATTATATCTTTGCAGGTATAAACGAAAAATATTGACTTATTAAATATATTAACTAAATCGTTAACGACCATGAGAGTAATTATCGAACCAGACTACCAGTCATTGTCTAACTGGGCTGCAAACTATGTAGCAAACAAAATCAATGCTGCTAAACCAACAAAAGAAAAACCGTTTGTTCTCGGACTTCCTACCGGTTCTTCACCTCTTGGTATGTACAAAGCACTGATCGAACTCAACAAGAAAGGTGTTGTTTCATTCCAGAATGTAGTTACATTCAACATGGACGAATATGTAGGCCTGCCCGAATCACATCCGGAAAGCTATCACTCTTTCATGTTCAATAACTTCTTCAACCACATCGATATCTGCAAGGAAAACATCCATATCCTGAACGGAAATGCTGCTGACCTGGAAGCAGAATGCGAAAACTATGAAAAAGAAATCGAAAAGTTCGGTGGTATTGACTTGTTCCTCGGTGGAATCGGTCCTGACGGACATATCGCTTTCAACGAACCGGGTTCTTCTCTGTCTTCACGTACTCGTGTAAAGACTCTGACAACTGATACCATCATCGCTAACTCTCGTTTTTTTGAAAATGACGTGAACAAAGTGCCCAAAACTGCGTTAACAGTAGGTGTAGGTACTGTTCTTTCTGCTAAGGAAGTACTGATCATCTGTAACGGACACAACAAGGCACGTGCTTTGCAGCATGCTGTTGAAGGTGGCATCACTCAGATGTGGACTATCAGCGCATTGCAGATGCACCGCCATGGAATCATCGTTTGCGATGAAGCAGCAACAGACGAACTGAAAGTCGGTACATACAAATATTTCAAGGATATTGAAAAGAACAACCTGTAATCACGACCCGAGTACTGCGATTACAAGCTGACCGCATAAACGCAGCAAGGAATCTGTAAGTCTGGAAGATTACAGCATCCTTGCTGCGTTTTGCTTTTCTTATTAACTTAATCGAAGGAGGAACAACAACCATGAGAACAAACCTTAGTTCACAAATTTCACTGAACCATGTATCCCCCAGATACTACAAACCGGAAAATGCCGTTGAACGTTCAGTCTTGACCCGTCTGGAAAAAATTCCGACTGACATCTTCGAAACCATTGAAGAAGGTGTCAGACGCATAGCTGATGAGGTTGCAGCCAAAATTCAGGAACGCCAGCGTGAAAGGAAATTCTGTACACTGGCCATCGGTACCGGCACTTCACTGCGCCCGCTGTTTACAGAACTCGTACGCAGACATAAAGATGAAGGATTGAGCTTCCGCAATGTCATTGTCTTCAACTTATATGAATTCTATCCTTTGACAGAAGGAAATGGAAGCACTTTCGGACAACTGAACAGCCTGTTCCTGTCACAGACTGACATTGACCGCCAGAATGTATTCACCATAGACGGAAGTATTCCCCAGAATGCAATCAGTGAACACTGCCGCCTGTATGAACAGCGTATCCAGACTTTCGGAGGAATCGATATTGTTCTGATGGGAATCGGACGCGAGGGAAACATCGGTATGAACGAACCGGGATCACATGCCAGCTCTCCTACCCGACTGATTCTGCTGGACGCTACATCACGCTCAGAAGCTGCACGCAACTGGGGTGTAGACAATCTGCCTCCCTGCTCCATCACCATGGGAGTTCAGACTATCCTGAGTGCACGGAAAATCTATTTGCTGACATGGGGCGAAGACAAGGCAGACATCATTCAGAAAGCTGTCGAAGAAAATGTCAACGATACACTCCCGGCTTCATTCCTTCAGCTGCACAACAATGTAAATGTATGCATTGACCTGGCTGCTGCTTCTCACCTGACCCGCATCCAGCGTCCCTGGCTTGTAACCAGCTGTGAATGGAACGACAAACTGATCCGGAGCGCTATTGTATGGCTCTGCACATTACTGAACAAGCCTATCCTGAAGCTGACCAACAAAGACTACAACGAAAACGGTCTGAGTGAACTGCTCGCTCTTTACGGATCTGCCTATAATGTCAACATCAAGGTGTTCAACGACCTGCAGCACACCATCACCGGATGGCCGGGTGGAAAACCCAATGCTGACGATACTTACCGCCCGGAACGTGCCAAACCATTCCCGAAACGCGTAATAGTATTCTCTCCGCATCCGGACGATGATGTCATCTCCATGGGAGGAACACTGAGACGACTTGTACAGCAAGGTCACGAAGTTCATGTAGCTTACGAAACCTCAGGTAACATTGCGGTTGGCGATGAAGAAGTAACCCGCTTCATGCATTTCATCAACGGATTCAACCAGCTCTTCGACAACGGCCAAAACGAAACGATCTGCAACAAATATGCAGAAATCAAACAGTTCCTGGCTGCCAAGAAGGAAGGTGACATGGATACACGCGATATTCTGACCATCAAGGGACTGATCCGCCGCGGCGAAGCACGTACGGCTTGTACGTTCAACAATATCCCGCTTTCACGCTGCCATTTCCTTGATCTCCCGTTCTACGAAACCGGTAAGATTGAAAAGAATCCGATCAGCGAGGCTGACGTGGAAATCGTTCTCAATCTGCTTCGGGAAGTAAAACCGCATCAGATTTATGTAGCTGGTGACCTGGCTGACCCGCATGGTACACACCGCGTCTGCACAGATGCCGTATTTGCTGCAATTGATGAAGAAAAGAATACAGGAGCTGAATGGCTCAAAGACTGCCGCATCTGGATGTATCGTGGTGCCTGGGCTGAATGGGAAATCGAAAACATCGAAATGGCTGTACCTTTGAGTCCGGAAGAACTCCGCGCCAAACGTAATTCCATCCTGAAGCACCAGTCTCAGATGGAAAGTGCTCCGTTCCTGGGCAACGATGAACGTCTGTTCTGGCAGCGTAGCGAAGACCGTAACCGTGGTACTGCAACTCTTTACGATCATCTGGGATTGGCAAGCTATGAAGCTATGGAAGCTTTCGTAGAATATAAACCGATCTGATCAGCTGATCCTTATCAGTAATAAGCAAACTCTCCGACTGTCTGCCTGACAACCGGAGAGTTTTTTTATTGGTCAGAGAAGATCTTTCCACCTGATTTGCTGGAAGACCAGCTGAGCCCCGCTTCCTTCATAAACGATTCCCAGCGTATCTTCATCAATGGAAGTAATGCATGAGTACCCGAAACCTCCCCAGTCATCCAGTGTCAGCCAGTATTTTTCAGGCCAGGTCATCCCGTTGTCAAAGCTGAGTTTCAGGGTAAGATGGTCACGCGACTGATAAGAATCGGGATTAAAGAAGGCCAGCAGGGTTTTCCGGCTTCCGTCTTCTGCCCGATACACATGCTTATGAACAGAAGCCATGCAAGTAGGCTCCGTCAGTACGGCATGCGAAGTCGGATGTTCTTTCCAGGTTGTTCCCAGATCGGAAGTCACACAGATTCTCCGCCCGTTAGGTGACTTCTTTCCGTGATTCCGGTTATCCCGCATATTCAGCATGATGTCACCGTTATCCAGTTGAACGGCCATGCACTCCGTTGTATTGGAGTAAGCCGGATTACTGGCTATCCATGTTTTTCCTCCATCCTTACTGTAAGTTATATTGGAAAACGGCAGACCATTCCGGTCACGTCCCTGAGTAGGGAAAACCAGCGTTCCGTCTTCCAGAGTTATCCCATGACCGGGAGCCGGAGCATAAAGCCACCATTCAGGCCGCTTGGTCTGCGAAGTGATGTTAACCGGTTCGCTCCAGGTCTTTCCGTCATCCGTACTTTTCGTAATCAGAAACTGGGCTGTCTCCTTAATCTCCAGCCCCGGTTGTGAACCTTTTTCAATCCATTGATGGATCCAGCGGGTACTGTCCTGCGTCAGCCCCTCTACCCATCGGCCGGTCTTTCCGTCCAGAACTCCATGCATCCACAAGCCGGCCACATACAAGGTTCCGGTATTTTCATCACTCAGAATACAGGCATCACTCACACCGTTATATTTTTCAGGCAGATTTCCCCACTCTTTACGATCCAGCACCCGCTGCATGGGCTGCCAGGTCTTTCCGCCGTCTTCACTCCGGTTCAGAGCAATGTCTATATCTCCCTGCAAGTCTCTTCCTGATTCCCAGCGTGCATCATAAATGGCCAGCAAGGTTCCTTTCCGGGAAGTCACAAGCCCGGGAATGCGACTGGTATTTACTCCGTCCTGCTTGCTTTTGCGAAGAGCGATGCCGGTTCTAAGTCCTTCCGGATAAACCGTTCCCAGATGAACCTTTCCGCTATCAAATGTTACATCCGTACAGTTCAGGTTAACCCTTCCTGACAAGGGCAGTCCCTCACGTGTCTTAACCACAAAAGCCCAGTAACAGGTATCTGATAAAAGTGACTCATGGAGTCTGAAAGATCCCTGTCTCTCCGTCACTTTCGACACAGCAATCCGTTTATTCCGGTCCATTCTTCCCCGGGCATTACAGGCATACAGTGATATTTCAGCTATCTGATCCAGACAGTCCGTTCCCTCAAAGGAATAAGAAAGCCCTGTCATACGATCCTTGCTGCCGGCCTGCCTGATTGCCTGCAGATATCCAACATGATTATTCTCCTCTCCGGAAAGAACCGGCAAACTGGCCCGATGAAAAGTGACATCGACCTGACCGGCAGCCGACAGGCAAACCAGCTGCCAGAATCCCCAAACTAAAAAGATACCGTTTTTTTTCATCATATTTTGATTTCGGTTTCAAACTCAAGGTTAAACCATTCATTTATTTTATAAGGCAAATAAATGAAAATAAAGTCATTCATGCAATTTCTTTGGCTTATCTTTGTAGCGTAAACTATGAAAAAAGATCTATGAACATGAAAAAGTATTATTGGGGAATAGGAGCAGCTCTGCTCTGTATTTTTTGGGGAACAGGATGTACCCGGCCAGTCCGGGAAACTCCGGCATCCGGATTCGCTTCTGTCCGGAATGAAATACTGGTAGATTCACTCGGCAGAGAACTCGTTCTCAACGGGATCAACCACGTAACCAAATCTCCTGAGGACAGATATGTCTATCCGAATGATGAACAGCTTTTCAAAGAGTTCCGCAACTGGGGAATCAACTGCATCCGCTATGGCATCAACTGGGACGGTCTGGAACCGGAACCGGGACAATACAATGAAAGCTATCTCCAGGAAATTGACCGGAGAGTCCGTTGGGCAGAAGAAAACGGTATCTATCTTATTCTGGATATGCATCAGGATCTGTTCGGACGAAAATTCGGAAACGGTGCTCCGGAATGGGCTACGCTTGACGAATCCTTGCCTCATGCAACGGGAGAGGTCTGGAGCGACTCCTATCTGATCAGTCCGGCCGTACAGAAATCATTCGACAACTTCTGGGCCAATTCACCAGCCAAAGATGGAACCGGGATTCAGGATCATTACATCAATGTGTGGGGGATGCTGGCCGAAAGGTACGCAGACTGCAAGTCTGTCATCGGTTTTGACGTCATGAACGAACCTTTCATGGGAACGCAGGCACAGGCAGTTTTCCAGCAATTCATGGAAGGATATATACAGTATCTTCACAAACACGGACAGACACAGGTTTCTCCGGAGGCAATGACTGCGGTATGGGATAATGAAGACCAGCGGGCAGAACTTATGAACCAGCTGACAGACAAAGAGGCTTTCACAGAAATACTTCATGCAGCTTCGGAAACCGTTTCCCGGTTCGAACAGAATGAATTGAGCCGCTTTTACCAGAAGCTGCGCGACAGAATCCGGCAGGCAGACAAGAACCATCTTCTGTTTCTGGAACATAATTATTTCTGCAACATGGGAATAAAGAGTTCCTTCCACATACCTGCTGACACAAATGGGAAACCTGATTCTCTGTGCGTCTATGCTGCTCATGCCTATGACTGGGTAGTGGATACAGATGCTGCCGTTAATCCGGGCTACGAACGTCTGGACTTTATCTTCAGTCAGCTTACGGCTTCTGCCAGAGAACGTCACCTGCCGGCACTGGTCGGAGAATGGGGCGCATTCTATCTGGGAAAAAGTTATCTGCAGTCTGCCCGGCATCAGATCGGCCTGATTGAAAAATACAAACTGGGACATACCTACTGGTGCTGGTGGAAAGACATTGAGACGCAAGATTATTTCAGTAGTGTCATTTCCCGTCCTTATCCGCAGATAGTCAACGGACAACTCCTGTCCTACAGTTCCACAGACGGACTGACATGCCAGTGGAAGGAGGACAAGAC